>Ga0065711_1008307_pt1 | contig 15249 bp, 8 predicted proteins | sample Hoacrofraction12_FD_59098 | JGI IMG/M metagenome (GOLD analysis project Ga0065711, IMG submission 59098) | Hoatzin crop microbial communities from Cojedes, Venezuela - Epithelial fraction 12 v2 (version 2) | ecosystem: Host-associated > Birds > Digestive system > Esophagus > Crop | place... | reverse complement strand
GCTATCTAGGAGCTATCTAGAGCCTGCTGTAGGTGACCCTGCTTCGGCAGGAGGGTTGGACTAGATGATCCCCAGAGGTCCCTTCCAACCCTGAACATTCTGTGACTCTGTGATTCTGTGATTCCGTTAAAGGGTTGGAAGTTGTAAAACATGACACTGTGAGAATGGTAGGAATAAAGGAAGAACTGGAGCATCCTGCTGATTTTCCCTGTGTCCTATAGGTACAATGGGAAACGGGTTACAAACATTGTTACATCTCTTAAGCCAGGTGACAATCTTCACTGTCCTGGTAGTTTATCTTTCAGCAGTCAGTGGAGACAGCTCTTTCACGTTGTGAGATCTATGCTCAGTGCCTAGCAAAAAGAAAACATAAGGAGTTACTGGGGAAGGAACGAGAAGAATATGCTACTCTATGAACCTGTGACCTGTCATGTTTCATATAGTTATCACCCCTGCCTTTGTTGCTCTCATCTTAAATAATGTACTGTAGACCTGGAAAAATGGTAGAGAAATATGGTAAGGATAATCAGAGGTATGTGGTGACTCCTGTACTGGGAGATATTAAATAGTCTGTAGTTCTTTCATTTGGAAAAGAGGTGAGGCAGCTGTTAAAAAGGTATGAAAAAAAATTGTGGGGTGGAGTGTGTGATTAAGGAACCATCGTTCATAGGGCCTTTTTTCTGTCTATAAGCACAGAACTAGTGAGGAACATGGGATGGAATTTCTGAGATAGGTGGAAGTTTTGAAATAACACGAAAGCATTGTTTATGCCATAGTTAAATACTGAAGCATACTGCTACCAGGCACTGTTTATGCCAAAAATTCAAAAATGTTCAAGAGGTGTTTAGGTAGAGCCATGGAAGAAAGTTCCATCAACAGCTATGTAGAATAAAAAGCAGATAAAGCCTCTGGTTCAGTAATCCGTTAACTGCATACTGTGGTAGACTGTGAGAGCAAATTGTATTATTTGTCCCATTGTTAGACTTTTTGCCTATGCATCTGTTCTCGTTTGTTCTGAGACAAGATTGACCTTTTTTCTGACCCAGTGCCGCCATAATTATGAGCTTGTGGAACTGATTTTCAGGTCTTTTTTCTTCCTTCTAACCGCTCTTTCTGGGACAGATGCTACAACATATCAGCTGTTTGCTCTCTTTCACGTATCAGGCAAATAGCTATATGCCACTGTCTCTGTAATGGGCATATGCCTTTAAGATGAATTTTTGAGAGGTCAGGAGGAGACAACATGTGATCTGTGCACTGTGGGTTTTAACAAAAAATCTGTATCTGTACTTTTATTTAGCTTTAAAAAGATGAAAAATGAAAACAGTCCAGAAACCCAAAGAAGTAAAACAAGCGCACCGTGGGAGGAAAATGGCCCACAGAGGTAAGGCAAGGCATGGTGTCTTAGGTATTTTGTGGTAGTTAGTAAATATCATGCCATATCATGCCATGGCAATAGGTGGAAGGATATTGATATAGTATATTAATGTATTAACAGCGTGACAATAAATCTTTATTGCATATAAGAAGATAGGTCCTGTCATGGATAAATAATCAGTTAAAAATTAGGAAATTAGGTGTAGGTGGAAGTGGACAGTGAGTGAGAGTCACCGGTGGCTTTCCGCAGAGATCTGTTCATAGACCTCTGCTATTGAGTGTATTTGTCAAAGACCTGCAAAAGGGGTGATAAAGTTTGGTGACGGGACAGTATTGTTTGGGATAGTGAAAGCTGTCTGTGAAGAGTGGCAGAAAGACCCCTAAAGTATGAGTGACAAGTCACTAGATGGTGGATTATGTTGAGCCAGTAAGTGTAAAGACAGGCACAGGGGGGCAAAAAAATAACGCTGGATTTCTGAGTAAAACGAGGTGCTGTGGAGTTATGATGGATAACTTCATGAAAACATCAACTATGTAGCAGTCATGAAAACAATTAGCAATTCTTAGGAAAGCAAGAGCACAACATTATGCTGTTACATAAATTTGTAGGTCGCATATTTGCTCCATGAATTATGAATGCAGTTCTGATGTCCTTATCTCAGGAAAAGGAAAAGGCTTTGAGAGGGGCAGCAAGGTTAATCAAAGGTGTGAATGGCTGTGCAGGAAATCTGTACAAGGAGCAAATGGCATAGGGCAGGCTATTCCTTCAGTGTGGAAAATAGATCATTTCAGGGGATGTGGTCTAGAAAATCATGAGTAATACAGTGAAAGGAGAAAGGGTTGTATTTTTCCAGCATAAGAACTTGGGATCTTCAGAGGAAGCTATTGGAGGTGGTTTAAAAGCGTTGAAAAGGGCAGTGAGTAGTCACTCGCCATGAGCAGGAGACCCGTGGTCCTCCTTTACAGGGGACACTGGAAGTTAGTGGATTCCTGGTAGAAACTGGATGAGTCATGGAAGAGAAATCCCCAAGGGCTTCTGAAGACAAGGTGCAGCAGCTGGCTCAGTGAGTCCTCTGGAAAGTCCCCTGGACTGGGAGTAGTAGAGGGCTGAGGGAGCACTGGGGAGCTGCAACACGGATTCAGCTTTTTGCTTCCTGTAGGTGGTGTCTCATGGCTGCTGTTGGAGACAGGCCACAGAACTAGATGGCACTTTAAGTGTAATGCAGTACGTCCCTGCTTTGATGTGATGATATGTCTTTTGGGTCACCATGGTGATTTACCCTGTGTGCTCCTTCTGTAAACATCAGGAGTGTTCAGAGTAATGACAAGGCAGTGTGCAAATATTCTCTTGCTAGGATAGACATTTATTTGTGACTTTTAAAGTAAAAGTGGCATCAGCTTGTCACATTATGGCTCCAGTGTTAAAATTGCTCTCATGATACCAGGAAGTTTGATCCCTCAGGAGCTGAAGACTGAGTTTTTGAAAGTCCATCTGTTCTAAAGGGCTATGCAGTTTTAGACATACAAGCAGACTGTATGCTGCACAGAGGCTTTCACAGCTTCTAATAATAGTTCTCATTGAGATGAACTGTGGCAGCTTTTCACATATGCAGAGCAGTGCTGTCATCGGCAGTCTGCAGAAGCAGGTGAAGAAGAATGTATCCAATTTGAAGGTCAGAGGGTTTTAGGAGAGAAGAAAGAAATACCTGAACTGGAATTTGGTGAAAATATTGCATTTACTGCATAGTTGTTGTGAAAAAGGCTAAATAAGTTTAGATGGTGTGTGGTTGAGTTTAGCATCCTTCCTCCAAAAAGTCATAGAACGTCAGTAGACTACCTTAGAGTGATATGTCCTCCATCACAGGCTCTGTTACACTGTTGGAAGAGGTCCTTGCACTTCTGTAGGAAGGTATCACAGGATAATCCATACAGGCATTTGACAGTCTGCATTTAATTTGGTAACAGCCCAAACCATAGGGTCCCACCCACGTTTAAGTACATAATCTGAAGCTTGAAACACCTCCACACCATTGGCAGAGGATTGCATGGATGAACAGCAGAGAGCTGGAGCCAAAATTGTTTCACAGTCCAAAGCATTAGCTCTGAGATGAAGACATGCACTGCAACAGGAATGCTGTTTTCGTACTTATATCGATGGAAAACATGAAGAATAGAAGTGCATTTGAATACCTAGCTCTGGGGTTGGGTCACTCACACTAAAGCACAGTAATTTTATTATGCTAAAAGAATACTTAGTTCTGCATTTTGTAAGCTTAGAGCTGTTGGCTTGGCAATGCAAAGAGGTGACTCTCCTACATTTTCAAGGTTCAGTGTAAAATACTTATTGTTGGAAAGCAGTATCTGTACTTACATAGCACACACACACACACTTACATGTATATCTGAATATATAGCTGAATAAGTGTGTGTGTGAGCCTTGTCATTTTTGTGGGCTGAATCTCAGTTAGCTGGCGTAACTTGTCCTGGAAGTTTTAAAGCTGACTGTTTGCTTTTCCTTTTTAACCCTAGTGGGCTGTATAATTCTCCCAGTGACCGCAATAAATCACCAAAGTTTCCTTACTCTCGGCGACGGAACCCATCAGGTGGCAGTGAGAACGAGTCTGGGCAGCCAGTCCGGCAGAGGTAAGAGCCCCGGTGTTAATCACTGTTAGCTTCTCACAGTAGAAAGCTTGAGGTTCTGCATTCTCCGTGTCCAGTGAAGGCTCTTGGAGACATGGCTGGCTCCTGGAAAAAGGGGTGCTCTAGGGGCCAGTTGTTAGTCAAAAAAAAAAAACAACTGAGCCAAGAAACCAGATCTGCTTTTTGGAAATGAAGCTTTGGTCAGGCTTTTTGCTTGTGTGCTATTCTGGGTACAGGGAAAATGATGTTAAAAATATGAGAAACTGGATTATTGGAACGTGCAAGATCCTGTCAGTTGCTGCAGCTGTTTTTCCTTGGTGAAGGAAAGGATTGGCTAGAAAGCTGCCCAGCGGAAAAGGATCTTGGGGTGTTGGTCGACAGCCGGCTGAACATGAGCCAGCAGTGTGCCCAGGTGGCCAAGAAGGCCAACGGGATCCTGGCTTGTACCAGGAATAGTGTGGCCAGCAGGAGCAGGGAGGGGATCGTGCACCTGTGCTTGGCACTGGTGAGGCCGCACCTGGAGTACTGTGTTCAGTTTTGGGCTCCTCACTACAAGAAGAACATTGAGGTGCTGGTGGCTGGTGAGGGGTCTGGAGAACAAGTCTTATGAGGAGTGGCTGAGGCAACTGGGGCTGTTTAGTCTGGAGAAGAGGAGACTGAGGGGGGACCTTCTTCCTCTCTCCAGCTACCTGAAAGGAGGTTGTAGTGAGGCAGGTGTTGGTCTCTTCTCCCAACTAACTAGCAATAGGACAAGAGGCAATGGCCTCAAGTTGCATCAGGGGAGGTTTAGACTGGAAATTAGGAAAAATTTCTTTACTGAAAGAGGGGTCAGACATTAGAAGAGGCTGCCCAGGGACGTGGTTGAGTCCCCATCCCTGGAGGTGTTTAAAAAATGTGTAAATGTGGCACTTTGGGATGTGGTTTAGTAGGCATGGTGGTGTTGGATTGGTGGTTGGACTTGATGATCTTAGAGGTCTTTTCCAACCTACGATTCTATGATTGATGAATGTTGCTTGCTTGACAATGAACTTCTAATACAGAGCAGTATTTTAAGTACGTTGCTTTAAGTGCAACAAATATTAAATTAATGAGCCATAAAACTGTCTTCCACAGTCCCATGTGTACATTACCTTACATTAGAGAGGATGCCAGCAAAAATACAACTATGAGATACTTAATGTGTTTTTAATGCGTACATGCTCAATTCAGTAACTTAGAGAAGTAGAATTAAATGGATGGAGATTCTGTGCTGTGTGTCCTGGAGTATGTCCAAAATGTGAATTACAGGGGTAGTTCTGAAGTGATAACAGTTTTGAGAGACTACATGTTACCTGCAATGCTTTGTCCTGCTGAGAAGCTGCTTTCATCACTGAGGTACCCTGGTGCTGTGATCTGTTGTGAAGTATAGGCAAACATAGCTACTGTGCCATATTCATCACGGTCTTCTAGGATTGCCTTAAAAGCCAGCACCTAGGAGTTGCATCTCCTTCTGACATCTCTGAAGTGATTACCTGTTCAGCTTTCAAAGCCAGAGTTTGCAAAGGGGTCTCTGACGACACAGCTATATCTATAAGGAAAACTAGTTTCATGTGGAGCTTTTATATTTGTCAGGTTTCTGAGCTGCTCCAGACCTTTTATCTGCCATTATAGCTGCCTAGAACAGGAGTGAAGAAACTCACCCGTAGTGTATGCTTAGCAACCTCATGCCTGAGTTGAAGTAAATCAGTGTAGCTCTCTGTCAGTCAACAGTTATGTTGATTTACCCTGTTGGATAGAACCCTTGTAAGTGTTAACAGCAATGTGTTTCCTGAATGGGTTTTCTGACTCATTGATGTCTTAGCTGTCAGAAGGACTTGTTGGGTTCTGTAAAAACAAAGGAATAGAGATGTGCAGTGCAAAACTGTGTTGTACCAAGAAAAGAACAGTGTTTGTGCGCTGTGCAGTAGGAAATTTTTTGAGATGCAAAGCATTTATCATCTGGGATTTGCATTTGGCTGATCTGCTTGGTGGACAGGTGGTCATGCTAATAGCAAGTTTTCTCTTGGGCCACCACACCAACAAAATGCTTTTGGAAGTCTTATCTCGTATGTGAGACTGTGAAAACTGACAATAGTAGGTAGAGTCTAACCTAATTATGTCTTCCTGAATCTTGGTTTTATTCATGCACTTTCCTTTTTCAACTGTTCAGTAACAATAGCCATGTTGTTTATGCACTCTTTACTGAAAATAAGAGGAAAACATCAGGCTTTGCTATGCTGGAAACAGCAGGAAATTCTAAAGGCTAGCATATGATGCTTAACCTTGCAAGTCAGGGGTTTGCAGTGAGAGCTTGAGTGGGATTATGCCTTTGCAACTTATTTTAGAGGTGTTCTAAAATGTTTAAAACAAGCACATGCCCTTTTTTCTCTGCCTTAAATCATACTGAAAAAACCACAACTTTGTAACGTTTTGTGTTTTTTTTAAAAGATGGGAGTTTTTGTGTGTTTGTATTGTGACCTGATGGTCTCTCATTAAAACTTCCTTAATGTCACAGGAAAAATCAAAACAGTGGTGAAGATTCAGATTTAAAGCAAAGGAGAAGGTAAATATATAATCTATAGAAGCCATGAAATTATAGCAATGGTACTGATCATATTTTAGTTCCCTGCATCCCCTCCCTTCCTTCCCTCTACCCCACCTTCTTAAATGTTTGAAAGCCTTGTTGTGTTCCGCCCATTGAATTTTTTCTGTCCTATCTTACTGTTGCTAAAACACTCTGTAACATAACCTCATTATAGCACAGATTCCTACAAGCTGCCTTGCACATTGTTACTATACCATGCTAGAAGCAGTTTGTGGACGTTTACTAAAGGCTTGTCTGCAACTTGAAAGTCAATTGCAGAAGTTTTAGCTTTTGGATTTTGCATCTGTAGATTTTGTTTGGAGTTCTCCAGCCTCCCAGCCCACTTCTAATTAATCTGTTTTGAAAGCAAGTGTACTATCATTTGAGATGAACTGTCCTGCAGAAGGTTGGTGCAGAGGCATATACAACTTCTTACAATCTTCTCAGTTTTGCACGTTTTGCTGAATTTTTTCTCGAGCTTCCTTTTTTTTCCTGCGCAGTCTTGACTAGTAGTCACATTTCCAAATAAAATGCTGGTGTGAATTCAGGTGTGCCCTTCAACAACTTCAGCTTTTGACAGATTTTTGCATCTGGAGTTCTCTAGTGCCACATTTGCCTGCCATGACTCTGGGCTGTGCTTCTCCTCGTTCCTGTGCTTCTGCCCTGGCTACTGGAAAAAGGAGACAGTGCATTTCAATGTCAGAGTCTGTTGAAGCTTGGAAAGGAGATGTGGCACTCCAAGGATATGAGTCACTGCTGCAGCATGGGAAAGGAGGTCTGGCAGAGATACAAACATCTCGGGGACAATCACAGGAAGTCAGGGAAAGTGCTCGTGTACTTTGCACCTATTATAAGATAACAGATTATTTTTCTGAAGGGTGTTACGATTACAAGGTCTCAGTGATAGTCCCATGGTAGATGTCCAGCACATGAAAATGAGAGGATTTAGTTAGGCATCTCAGGTGGAAAACCCTTGTGCTCAGAAGTGACCTCTTCCTGAAGGCTGTTGCCTGCATTACATTACAAATATAGAGGTTTGTTATTGTATACTGGAACAGTTCTTCTCCACTTCCTTACAATTTTGCTGCTTTTCTCTTATTTTAATTAGAAAACGACTGCACTAGAATAAGCCTTCTCTGTCAACTGTTTCTCTGAAATACCAAATCCTGCAACCCACACCCAAGCCCCTTCCTGGGCTGTATTTATTCTTGCCAAACCGGCTATGCCTTGTTTCTTGCTCCTTGTGTCAGAGCATATAGATACACCAGCCGCAAAACATCAAATGTATTGCATGACCAAGAAAACATGAGAAAAGGATGAAAGGTACTAAGGTGCTTTGTGATTGTCAGAGGTCAGGATGATCTCCTGTGTTCTTGCACCTGACTTAGGAAACCACCTTTGTTTCCATTTTTGGTATTTCATTCAGTTCAGCAAAAGCTGATGTTTAATATTCAGTGAAAGATAATATTCTGACAGCCAGCATGAGCAGCTGCCACTCAGCTGACAGCTCAGCAGCCCTTCTGTCTCCCCACAGGTGCTTTCCTGACAGGGAACACAAGGTAATTTAATGTGCAGTATCCAAAAGGTGGATCAGATTTCCATTCCTGAAAACCTAGAGAAAGGCTTATCTCGAATTTGAGCAAATAGGATGTTTTATCTTGCCCTTCTCCTGCCACAGTGTGATTGCCTTGGTACCTTATGGAATAAATTGCTTAAATTAGAGTAAGGAAACGAAGTGCTGAGAAATGTAAAAGAACAAAGTCTCTCTTATGACCTGGAAGTGTGAAAGAACAGCATTGCTTGGATGACCTAGGAATGCTGAGATTCAAGATTAGTGGAATATTTATTAAGTATCTGATATGATTGTGAGGAAAAAAAAGGTATACTTTTGGGCATATAAGGTCTGCTGCTGTTCTGGGGTTCTGTTGCTCTGAACTCTCTGAATGTGCTTGAGCCAGTATCTTTTGGACACCATCTTTTAATCTTCTTTCTTCCTTTGGGGTTACATTTTTCTGTAGTAACATACATCTTTCTTATCCCCACTTTCAGCTCTCCCCAGAAATGTGTGTTTTACTTGGAAAACTGGCTGTTATGAGCCTCTTAATAGCTTTAAATTATGACCCATGAAATTTGGAAATTCTGGAGGTTTCTGCTTCTCCTCTGGGGAAACTTCACTTTTCCAAGCCTATTCCCTACATACAATCTGGGCTGAATTGATTTTCCTAGGCTTTGGTTGTCCTATTGTCCTAAAAAAATTTTGTTTGAATGGGAGCTATTTGGGTTAATGATTTCCTAGTTTGGGAGACTGGGGAAACCAGACTCTGTAGACTCTGAGGCATTTAATGACACAGCAATTTGATAAAATCAGCCGTAATTCACTAGTATTATGGGCAACTTCATGAGACTCTCAGCTGTGTCAGAAGGACATCTGCAACAGTGTCCTAATTTCAGAGACAGAGGGTAGAGTGATGTGTCCCTGAACGGGTAGGACACTCAGGGGAGGTCCACGCTGCAGCTGTTCTGTTCTCTAGGAAGTCTCTCTCATCTACTCTCATCCCGTTTGGGTGTTTCTCCCTAAACTGTTAGAATGTGCAGTGAGCAGGTGCTTTTCAGTAGCCTCCAACATTGTCATGAAATGCTTCCCCTTACCTGTTACCTACACCTAATGAACTGCCTTCACTCCTCAGCTTGTTTGAGGTGTAGTTAAATAAATCTGTTCTCTTACAAAAGTAAAGTCATCAAAGAGGACAAGAAAAGCCAGGAGGCATAAGAAACGATAGGTGTCTGCCAGCAGCATCAGTAGTGATCCCCTTTTATCTCCTATTTCATGCCCAGAGACCTCAGAAGAAAAATTCCCTTTTCCATTGCAGCAAAATCATCACTGATTCTAACACCTGATATCCTAAATGCTTCTAGGCCAGCTCATGTTAATACTGGTCAACCTTCCCCATTAGTCAGCTTGGCCATCAGTGCCACAGAGAAACATGTCTTTCTTTGGAGGCATTCAGAGACTGTCATCAAAGTAAAGAATGGCCCAGACCAGGTTTTGATGAGAGTGCCATTTTTTAGGACCTAATCTAGCAGAACAGTGACAGACTCCTGGTCTCTAGAACCAGAGCCCTGACAGCTGGTCTGTCTGCTCCAAAGTGTTGATTGGTGGCAGTGGAGGATTTAAGGGTCTCATAGTAGTGGCCAAGCAATTCTCTCTACTGTGAGGAGTTTACCTGTAGGGAGGCATATGCCTATTTTCTTCTTGAAGTTCATCATCAGCCTGTTCCACCAGTCTTTTTTGGTGATAAATAATCAGAGCCATAAATGTCACCTTACTGTTTGAAGCTTTGCTGTCAGAGGTGATAGGGAAGTAACTGCTTTATTTCTTTTTCCTCACATGATGCACCATCTTTGTAGCTGTGCATCGGGTCATCCCAAAGCTGTGCCGATATGCACGCCTGCCAATGTGTGCATTTCAGCCTTCCTGTATTTATAAAGATTAGCAGAATCATAGTGTTAGTGGTGTTTCTTCTATACTGCCTGACACCTGAAAAATGATGTGAATTTATTAGAAGGCAGATGGAAGTTGAGGTGAATAGAAAAAGACAGGTCTGATGACCATTTTGTTTTGTTAGCAAAACCAGAATTACTGTATCATTTCTGTTGGGTGTCCCACAATATGCAAGAAGAAAAGAGCCAGAATGCATACAGTTTAAAGATAAAACATTTTACACCTCAAAGAAATGTTTCACTGTGGCATATACACAAAGAATGCTGAGAGATAAAAAAAAACAACCCAAACAAACAAAAACGCAGTGCAGTGATTCAAAAGGCAGATAGCACTCACTTGACACTGCACTCTGGGTGCACCAGTTTTGAAGCAGTTATTCCCAGTCAATTAATGAGAAAAAGATAATATGACTTTCAAGCGTAGACAAGCCCTCTAAAGTCTTTTAATGCTGATTTTCCTAGTAATGTCTTTCCAGTGTTGTTCATTCCTTGTTTAGAACTTCAGTAGTTTTGATGTTAGTGGATAAATTAATCTTGAGATGTTGCTTTTCTCCTCTCCAGATCACGGTCTCGCTGTAACACCAGCAGCGGCAGTGAATCAGAAAATTCCAACAGAGATCATCGGAAGAAGAGAAACAGGTGACCTTCATGTATTTTAGACATAGCGAGATGAAACACAAAAGGGGATGGATTTTCTGAGCTACACCTGGTAAAGAAGGAATCTAATCTGTTTTATATGTATACAGTCCTCCTGAGGCAGCCTCAGGTCCTTTTTTGGATAAGAGAGATAATTGCCAAAACACATGTACATCATAGGTGTATGCACTGAGTGCATACCCTCCTGCTGCTTGGGAAGAGCTCATTAATGAACTGCAAAATCAAATATAGGGCACACTTACAAAAGACTTGCAATATTGATGCAAATGAAGTGGATAACGGTGATGACAAGATATTCACAGGATAGATACTTCAGTACCTCAAAAATCTCAAGTGCAGAATTTTAGCTGAAAATAAGCTTTCAAGGAGAACAGTAAACATATTTTAATGGATCTGAAACTCAATGTTGTTTTTAAAAACATGCATTTAGTTGTATAAGTATTTTTATTTTCCAAAATGTAATGTGTGGGCCTAAACCTAAAATGTGTACAGAATCAGCTTTTAATAGGACAACAGGAGTTAATATCCAAGTTTTGTTTTTTATATTCTATTTTTCTTGTTGCTGATATGAAAAAGTTAACATAAATACTGATCTATTGTAGCAATAAATTTCCTTTAAAACTGCAACTTTTATGTTGCACTTGAGACAACAGCATTTGAGACTTATTTATGAAAATGCATTTTTAAAAAGCACGTAGAATTTCTTCATGCTGCATAAACACAGCATAAGAGAAATGGGACAAAAGAGGAATTGTTTAAGGCAAATTTTCTAAGAAGCTGTCTGCACAAGCTGCCATAGTTACTTGTTGTCTCACATGCAGTACTATGAGTGATAAATGATATTCAGATATTTGGAAGCTCTTAGAAATAATTATATGCTAGATAGTGGTGCAGAAGTATGCAGTATAATGGTATTTTAAGCATGACTCGTCGTAGTTAGAGATGCTAAAAAATCGTTGTGACATTCTAATGGGCTGGTATAAAGCATATCTGAACCATGAGATTTCTTTGGAGTTTACTTAAATTAAAGCACAGTCTTGTGAGATACTCGGCTAACAATAACCTAGTGTGCATGGAAAATTTGTTTTCCAGGTGAGCTCTGAAGTTTGAATGAAATGCTGAGTATAGTTTCAGTGATCAGTAGGTAAATGGTATTTTGTATCCTTTTCTCTAAGAACACTCTTGCCAGGTTTTTTCTCCTGTGAAACTCCTTGTTCAGGGAGCGACACAAGCAAGTGAAAGAAACTAGAGACTGACCACATGAGTGTTTTTAAGAGCTTATTGCAATATAAAGAAGAATTGTAAGAAGGATTAAGTACTGCTTATCATTTTCTGAAGAATGAAGGGGCCTTTACCAACCTTTCCTCACCTCATGGAAAAGTGCTTAAAATTAAAAAGAGAAAAAATCAGTTTGTTTGGATTGTTTTTATGTTTTTCACATTTTCAGAAACGTAAGATATATCAAAAATGCTGATGTTGCAGCATGTCTTACTCTTAGGTGGTCACTTGAAATCAGACCAGATAAAAAGTCATTATCAGTGTTAAAGTAAACAGGTACTAAATGAGGTGGAGGTCTAAGACTTGTTCCTTGTCATCAGGTGCAGGAAAACCACCAGTCATAATGAATTCCTGCATTTTGTTGGCAGCCACAGCAGGAATATAATAAGCTGAAAGGGAACAGGCACTGAATAGCTTTCCTGTTAGCAGAGGTGAGGCAGCTCTAACAGGGTTAAATGGGACAGTATAATGAGGCTTGCAACTGCTGTTACTCAAGTTTTACCTGTTGCACAGATTAATACTAATTTATTTCCCAGTACAATAATCAGGTCTCTGGCACAAGCAGACACAAAGTTGTATTGTTGTATTGAAATAAAATGACTGAATACTCACATTACCCAAAAGGATCTGCTTCTGATCCTAGAAGAGTAGAATATATTGTTCACATGAGATCACTGTGAACTATTTATCAGATGAAGACAAATTATCAGAGAAAAACAGAAGTGCCAGTGAGAACTTCTGAAGGTGCAACACAGGAAAAGTTTGAGAAGAAACTCTTTAGTTGATCTCTATCAGTCTTTGAGGTTTTACTTCTTCATATGAATGCTTTATCCTAAGCAGATGTTCATACAAAATTGACGAAGAACCTAGGATGAGTATATTTCTATCATAGAAAAAAGTATTTGCTTTTTTTAATGCTGTGGTCAAAATTTATTGTGTGGGTAAAAATGTATTAAGCTAGTAGACAACGTGTACTGGAGCATAGTCTTCTACTTGACTACACTTAGAAGATCCATCTGATCAGAATCGTAGAATGACTGAATGGTTGAGGTTGGCAGGGTCTTCTGGAGGTTATCTGGTCCAACACCCCTGCTCAACATGGCTCCCTAGAGCCAGTTGCCCAGAACCATTCCCAGACAACTGTTGAATCATCTCCAAGGATGGAAACTCCACCACCTCCCTGGCCACCCTGTGCCAGTGCTCAGTCACCCTCACGGTGAAAAAGTGTTTCCTGATGTTTGGGAGGAACCTCCTGAGTTTCAGTCTGTGCCCGTTGCCTCTGGTCCTGTCACTGGGCACCACTGAAGAGAGCCTGGCTCTGTCCTCTCTGCACCCTCCCTGCAGGTATTTATAGACATTGACAAGATCCCTCCCGATCCTTCCCTTCTCCAGGCTGAACAGTCCCAGCTCTCTCAGCCTTTGCTTCTAGGAGAGATGCTCCAGTCCCTTCATCTTGGTAGCCCTTGGCTGGACTCTATCCAGTGTGTCCATGTCTCTCTTGTACTGGGGAGCCCAGCAAGGGACCCAGCACTCCAGGTGTGGCCTCACCACTGCTGAATAGACAGAAAGGATCCGCTCCCTCAACCTGCTGGCAATAATTTGCCTAATGCTTCCAGGATACCATTCAGCTTCTTTCCTGCAAGGGCATGTTGCTGGCTCATGTTCAACTTTGTGTCCACTGGGATGCCCATGTCCTTTTCTGCCAAGCTGCTTTCCAGTTGGACAGCCCTCAGCCTGTACTGGTGTCTGGGGTTGTTCCACCCCAGGTGTTGCACTTTGCACTTTCACTTGTTGAACTGCATGAGGTTCCTGTTGGCCCTTTTCTCCTGCCTGTCGTCTCTCTGGATGGCAGCACAACTGTCTGGTGTATCACACCCTCCTCCCAGTTTGGTGTCATCTGCAAACTTGCTGGGTGCACCCTGCCCCATCATCCAGCTCATTGATGAAGATGTTAAACAGATTTGGACCCAGTATTGACCCCTGGGGTGCACTGCTAGTTACTGGCCTCCAACCAGACTTCGTGCCACTGATCACCATCCTCTGTATCTGGCTGTTTCCAATGCACCTCGCTGTTTGCTCATCCAGCCCATACTTCAACAGCTTCTTTATGAGGATCCTGTGGGATCCTCCTGCCTCGTTCAGCAGTGGGCCTAACCTTTGTCTTGTAACCTGTTGTTGCTCTTCTTGTTGCCTTTGAAATTCCTGGCCAGATTCAATTCCATTTGAGCTTTGGCTTTCTTAACCTCATTCCTGCATGCTTGGACAATGTCTCTGTATTCCCCCCACATTAGCTGCCCTTGCTTTCACCTTCTGCATGCTTCCTTTTTGTGTTTGAGTTTTGCCAAGAGCTCCTTGTTTATCCATGCAGGCCTCCAGGCATTTTTGCCTGACTTTCTGCTTGCTACTCCTGCTTCTTTTGAGCTTGGAGGAGGTGATCCTTGAATATTAACCAGCTTTCTTGGGCCCCTTTTCCCTCCAGGGCTTTATCCCACTGGACTTTTCCAAGGAGATCTTTGAAGAGGCCAGAGCCTGCTCTCTTGAAGTCCAGGGCTGTGATCTTGTTTTTCGCCCTCCTCTCAGGGTCCTGAATTCCACCATCTCATAGTCACTGCAGTCAAGGCTGCCTTCAAACTTCACATCCCCAATGAGCCCCTCGTTGTACATTGTACATGGTAACTCTATGCTCAAATATTTTTAATGAGAATCAAGTCTTCAGAGTTGCATGTCTTAAGAGAGTCTATGATTGCTTGCGATCCTATTGCCTGAAATGGGGAAAAAACATCTCTAAGTCAACTGATGAGTGATGACAGTCTTATGACTTTCCATTTTACCATCAAGTCCACCTGCAAACGATGCCTTATTTGTCCCTGTGATAGCTATTAATCTCAAATGGATTTATTTCACATGCCAGTAACAAGGATTTTTTCTCAATAAGGCATAAATCAACTTGTTCCCTTGTGTGAGCAAAAAGTGAAAAGAATGAAAGGAAAGTTGCAATGGACTTGGAGTACAAATGCCAGCCTCCACCCTAGTTTTATTACTGAGTGTGATGTCATATGGCATGGGATATGCCTTTGGTCAGTTGGGGAAATCATGCCTGACCAATCTAATAGCTTTCTACGATGACATGACTGGCTGGGTAGACGAAGGGAGAGCCGTGGATGTTGTCTACCTGGACTTCAGCAAGGCTTTCG
>Ga0065711_1042633_pt1 | contig 15250 bp, 4 predicted proteins | sample Hoacrofraction12_FD_59098 | JGI IMG/M metagenome (GOLD analysis project Ga0065711, IMG submission 59098) | Hoatzin crop microbial communities from Cojedes, Venezuela - Epithelial fraction 12 v2 (version 2) | ecosystem: Host-associated > Birds > Digestive system > Esophagus > Crop | place... | reverse complement strand
GACCCGCCTGGACGGGGTCCTGTGCAGCCTGCTGTAGGTGACCCTGCTTCGGCAGGGGGGTTGGACTAGATGACCCACAGAGGTCCCTTCCAACCCCTACTATTCTGTGATTTTGTGATTCTGTGAACTCACAGCATTTGATGCAAACCCAAAGGCACCATTGATTTCTGAATCACATGCATGTCCTTGGAATTAAGTAATTTCTGTGTCATTGATAAGAATACAATATAGGTGACAACAGCTGCTGAGCTACTACTCTAATAGAGCCAGCTGTTGACCCAACATCACCCCTGAAACTTTAGACACAAGTGAGAAACTCTCCAGCTTTAGATTATGACTTTAATGCTGAACAGCATGTTCTTTACTTGATGAGAATTTGACCTTTTCAACATAAGATTTCAGCTTAGACTGAAGCTAAACAAAAGGACTGATTCTGAAGAACAGAGTACACTTGCTTGTATAACAGCTTCCGAGCTCTCAGTATTTTTTCAGCTTCTGTATGAAGCACATTTCCAAATGAATATTAAATACAAGAGAGGTTACTTATGACAAAGAAATTCTCACTGAAAGCCATCTGTAAGCAGTTTCTTCCTTTTACATTAATCAAAGCACGTAATTTAAAAATGTCTATTTTACCACTATTTAGTGTTATATTAGTCTAAATCAGCAAAGACTAGTATTCATTTTAGTAGTGTTAAAAGACTTCTGATTTACATCAGTGACTACAAACAAGACTTAGCACAATCTTATTAAGCAACAGATATAAATATCAGACTCCAGGACCGAACCAAAGTTGCGCTGAAAGACAATACCTTATTTTCTCCAGGCAAGGGTTCAATGCCAGTAATTTTTCTTCCAACTCTGTTTCGACCTCTGGTAGAACGCACATGTATTTGTGTATGGTACTTCAAGTGCTGAAAAGATATTAAAATATATCCTGATTTGAAATAATTGTGTAAAAAATTTAAACTATTTTGCTTCAAGTTCTAACAGGTTTGTTTCTTAATATTTAAATACACATGACTTTTAAATCTGTTTGTTATTTAATATGAAAGAAATACATAGTCTCAAAAACATTTTACCTCTGTGTCATAGAAGATGCATCTTCCATCGTATGTGCCTATGACAGCGTATTTGCCGTTCTGACAGAAGTTGGCAGCTGTAATCAATTTTGTCTGCCCATCTACTTCATTCCATAATGCCACTTTTTTGTCAGGAATGTTCCAGAGTCGGAGTTTCCCATCCAATGAACCACTTAAGAAGTACCTGTCATCCTGAGAGGACAAATTACATTAATCTCCGCTTGTGCAACTAGTATGCCCTGATTTCCTTAAAACCTTCCCACCCCATTTCCAAACAGCTTCTCTCCAGAGCCTCCCAAATAAGAACTCTCGGATGAATTGATTATAATGTTTAAAAGATGGCTGAAAAGACAATGTTAAAATTACTGACAAATGGAGTTCAATCTCTTACAGATTTTCGGCAAGATTACACCCTTGCAGTGTGTATATCTCAAGTCAGAAAATTATTCACTGTTACCACAGTTACTTTGTACCCTCTCAATATAAGTTAGAAAAATACCTTGTCAGGAGTTGTAAGCTCCTTTCAGAGTTCCCGATACATCTACCAGTTATGTATGTTCAGGGAACACTGAAAAACACTTTTCCTCTACTTGAGTTTTATTAATATTAGGAAGCTTTATTACAGCATTTTTTAAAAAAATAATCAAATAAGATAAGTTGCAAAGGGTCTCTGGAGGTCTTTGGTCCACCTCCCCTGCTCATAGCAAGGACAGCCTCAAAAGTTTGACCAGGCTGTAGAGGGTTATATCCTGTCAAGCTTCAAACATCCCCAAGGATTCTGCAGTCTCTGGACAATCTGTTCTATTTCATTATGATTTTTTTCACTAATATTTCATCACAACATCCCTCATGGGAAATTCTGACTTTCCACAAGGTTGCTCAAAACTACACCAGCTGCAATGTTGTAACCAATAGACAACTCACTTTAAACATCATGCTTACAAACGGTTAAAGCACAGAGACACTCCTAGTGAAGTTTCATGAAGATGAGCACTTAACATTCCAGAATATTATCCAATATGGATATTTTTAAATTGCACAAATTCTATTATTCAAAAATATTTTTTTAATTGAAACTAAAGGAGGAGGACTGTTGTAATTTCAAATTCTGCCTCTCTAGAAGAAAGAGGGCAATTACACTCACCCTTGGATGGAATGCTATAGCAGTGACGAAGTCTATGTGCTGGAAACAGCAAAGACATTCTCTTCTTGATATGTGCCATAATCTGACAGTCTTGTCCATAGAAGAAGAGAGCAAGAAGTAATTCTGTGAAACAAGAGAATTCAATGGTTATTAATGGACACAAAACTAATAGAAAATACAGGAGCAATCTGATTGGTGAAGTCTTACCAATTTCTCTGTTGCCATGAAATTCAAAATTTTATCCTTTCACATAAAATGTTTTATCCAAATTATCATTACACATTGGAGCTTTCCTCAAACCCAGTACACTGCTGCTCAGTCACAGTTTTCTGGAAGAATCTCAAGGGAAATGAATACTTGGAAAGCAGTTAAAGTACTCAGAGAAGAAACAGCACAACAGGCTTCAGAGAAGGGGCGAGAGTCTCTCCTGCTTAACATCCCTCAGCCAGACTGTGTTCTTAAAATTACAACTGTACACCCATGCAGAGAATTAACTGAATAAGCTTTATGTGAAACATTTTGAAAGTTAAGCACAAGGTAATTCTCTAATTTTAAGATAAATGTCTATATTCAGCAACTTTAGAATCTGTACACTGCATAAAACCAGTGAAGCATACCAACGACAAGAAAAGTGGTAATATCATAAAGAAAACAATGAAAACACAATAGAACTGTGTAGTCTGTATTAAGGTGCCTTACTTTAGACCAGGAAAGATCAAGAAGATCTGCTGTATGCCCTTTGTATTTGCAAAATGGTCGTTGGCGAAATGGGGCATTTTTATCATCTGGGTCTTCATCAACTCCACTGCAAATCTATCAGAGAAACATATAAAAGCAAGCACAAAATGTTAGCTGGAAAAACTAACAATAAAGCAATTATTGCTTACAAAAAGTACAGTGCCAATAACAATTTGAAGAACAAGTCTTATGCCTTTAAAATAAGCAACACTGCACTAATAAACAACCAAAGTAAATTTCAAGTACAATGGGCTGTGAAATATCATCTCGAAATTCCAAAATTCTACAGTTTCTATCCATACAGCTTTTATTCAACGGAATAAGCTTGACAGCAATTTAAGCAAATATCTGAAGATAAGCTTTTGGAACAAAGTATACCAATCTTGAAAACTGCATTCCAATTTAGAATATAAACTGCGAGTTAAAGTTTCCATGTTTCTAGTGCATATCAAGAATGATAACTGCCTAGTAAGAGACCCTTTCAGAACAAACATGTGCAAAATAAAAAAAAAAACACCCTAGAAGTACCTATACAGAAGCTCTCCAGCAAAAAAATACTCGAAGCAACATCCCTGACGTGTGTGGCTAAGAAAGCCTATTTGCAAGCTTAAAGTAAGGGAAGATTCATGCCCCCCCCCGAAACAGTGCACACTAAATAACACTAGTGCTAAAAATCTTTGCTGAAATCCTGATTTTGTCATCTGTTTCTTACACTACTGAAAATCAAAAATAGAAAAAAACCCTTAAATACATTAATTTTAATGGCAAGTTTACTGAAGTACCTGAACACTCTACAGGTAAGAGCGTCTCCAAAACTTTTGGTCAGTCATGTTCCATTTTATTCTACACAGATGTGAAAATTTTAGAAACATCAGGTTTTATTACACTTTTGAGTATCCCATTGTTGAGTTTGGCCTTCCTCAGAAAAGACATCATCAAGTCAGATGTTAACGGTAAGAAATGTTCCGAGGCAAAACACTAAGACAGGAAATTCAACAATGTAGTTTTTTTCCCCTTTAGCATTTTGCTCAGAAGTCTGCTCTAGCAGGAGTCCACAGTGAAGCTACGCAGATTTCATAATACATGAAGTTTAGTGATGTACTTTCTTGCTTTCACCCCATACACATGGGATAACAGCATTTAACTGAAGGTGTCTATTGATAAGACAGTTTGTCTATGCCTCAAAGACACAGGCCAAGAACTCTTTAATGTGTGTTTAGATAAAAAACAATGAAGATCTGGCATCACAGAACAATGTGATCCCCCCACCTCTCCCCCTCCCAATAACTAGTGTACATACCCCTGTATCAGTATCAGACTTTGAAGAATTCAGACTCTCCTGAGATGGGGAGGGAGAGACTCGGCCTAGAACACAAGCAGAAACACCACGATCAACTCAAAGTTCCCAAATAACTAGAATTTCTAGTGTTTTAGAGCTCTAGAGCTCTAGTGACACGTAGAAAGATACCTTCTGTGTTGTACTTCATCCGCATGTTATTGAAATAGTCAAAAGCATTCTTTAAAACCCATATTCTTACTACGTTGTCCTGTCCTGCAGATGCAAGTAATCGACCGCAGTGAGAGAATTTCATTGTCCAGACAGCACCCTGTCAGAATAAAAAGATCTTTGTTTAAGTTACACAAAGTGCCTTTTTCCATACCAAGAAGTATTTCTATAACGTAAACTGACAAGATTTAGAATATATTCAAGATACCACAATAAAATAAGTTGTAGATCAAAACACTGAAAAGTAATTGTTTGGACTGCTGGACTGTGCAACATACTTGCAAAAACAGTTTGAAAGAAACTGCCCACAAAGCAGACCACTGTAGGAGTCGTCAAGGGAGCTCAGCACTACCACAGCACTCTATATACAGCTGTTACAGTTAGTTACAGTCCGCAAGCCAATGTTCTGACTTATAACCTGCTATTTGATTTGTCAAACTGGCAAGTATTAGTAGATGCACTTGAAGTTAGCACAAGCTGTGCTAACAGTTTTGTTTTTTTTAATAGAAAATGTGCTTGGTTATATCAATTCTGGCAACCCAAATGAGTACTACATATATTTCTTAAATTCAGAGCTGGCATTAGGATTTTGCAAAGCCTGTGACAACAATTCTTTCTCCATTGCAAAGTCCGAAGAGTCAGAGTCAACAAAACACAATATCACACAAGCAGTATTCCATTTCCTCCTGTTACTTAATCAACAGCTATCAGATATTTGACTCCACCGATCTAGCATCCTTTTAGGATTCTTTTTGGGAAGTTCCTAGGTTTTAAGAAGTCAAATACTGGCATGACAGAAACTAACACAGATAGATTACCAGTAGGACTGGAAACTTTAGTTGTGAATGAGAAGCTTGAATGCTCCAGTCACCATACTGATTGCTGCAGGTCATGTTGCTTCACCTAATGCTTAAACATGGGGGACTGTTTCAATTGTTGTCAGAGAGTTGCTGTCAGCAGAAGAATTTGCGAAGTCTGGAGTTCTAGATAGTATTTCTGACTCTGCCAGGGAGCATGCACACTTCCAACAGTGATGAAAAGGTAGTTTTTCTGCCTCATTCTCCAAAGGCATCTCTGCAAATATATATCCCAGTCTCTCCCCTCCTCATCATTCTGATCCACATACCCCATTAATCTCTCCCCACTTTTGCCTCCAGAACCTATACAGTATTTCTGTTTGATACTTGTATTCGTACCTCTAATAGGCAGACTAGATTATTTGCTGAGTAGGTCAACCCTGCTGCTCTGTGTTCATTTCTGGTAGTGGAACATAGCCTATTTCAGCCTAAATTTGTAATTGCAGGAACCAAGAAACCAATTGTCACTTGACATCAAAAACCTTTCAAGGAAAAGCTCTGGAGAATCCCTGAAGACCTAGTATCTACAGACTTCTTTTTTTCCCCTGAAGATCTGATCAAACCAGCCAAATTTACATTTCTTTCCAGAATGAAACTGCTCTTCAAGAAGAATAAACGTGACAGTAATTTCTGGAGGTCACCACGTAGATGAAAACTAGAAGTTGAAACTCAGGTAGAACAGATTCAGCAAAACAACAGATGAAACTGAGAGACCTACCATATGCTCTCCACTGAGATCCTGAACAACTTTAATTTGTTCAAAATCATAAGGTCCCTTGAATCCATGTGCTGCTTTGAACTTAACTGGTCTTGTATACGGCATCCCTTCATCATCACTGGAAGAGGGATCATCTTGATCTGTGTGGAAGACTAAGAGGAACACAAATTCAGCAGTACATATCGCAGCACACATTTAATCTATTAGTAAGCATTGGCTAATACTTTTTGGCAGCAGATCAGTCTTGAATTTGCAAATTCTTGTAGGCAATATTAAGATCTTAAAGCAAAACAAGAATACTGTTGCATCAAGTTCTAAAAATACATCTACACTAAATTTAGGTTGCAGTGAATCCAAACACTGACCACTCAAAATAAGAACTGCTATCCATTTTTGTTCCTGCAGTAAGTGATTTCTGTCAGGTTAATGCGTGCGGAAAATCATTCATTTCATTGTATTAGTATCTTCTGACTGAATACAGTGAAATGGCCTGGTGATTTGCCCACGAAGCATAAGAATTCAAACAGAGTGGGGGCAAAGAGCCAGTGGCAACAGAAGATGCTGAAGTGCAGCAGTTCTACGGCAATGGTTAGACTTCCAGCACTGCAGTAAGCCAACCTATCTGAAAGAAACACTGATGAAACAAGAAGGGGAGAATACAGTTGTAGTTGAGAAATCTTCTAACAAACTCAATCTATATGAGAATTCTAATGGTAGCAGTGGTTATCATAAACCAATCTGATTTTACGAAAGTAATGAAAACAACCCCACTTCTACCTTTGCTGGAGTAACTTTCCAAAAAGGTTTACATTTTGATACCCAGACAGATTTCTAACAGCACAAAAAAAATTATAGCATTCAACCGGTTTAGCTGAAAATGTTTCTCAACCACTGCTTTACAAGAAGTCATCCTTGTAACGCGTTAGTCTCAGAATGTCTACCAAGCTACAAGCTTTAACGCCAAAAAGCCACATCAACTGTACAGTAGCGGTATACAGCAGTACATGTCCCTCAGTCAGCTTTGATTCCTAGAAGCCCAAGGATAAACACTCTGATATTAAAAAAAACAACAACCACAAAACAAAACCAGTCAGTGTCACTGACCTTCATCTCGAACACTCTTAACTTTATTTACAGCACGTTCACCGTATTCTTCAGCAAGGTGTTTTGCTCGCTTTACAGATTTGCCAAGGAATTTTTTCAGCTGGGTCCTTAAAAAGCAAGGGCACTTTTCAACACGTAGCATGAACAAATTCTCATTTTTTGCTATTATGAATCAATAGTTTTGATCTGAAATGCAACATTATCTTTTCCATTACTGCTTCCTAAAATAAGCATTTAATTTGCCAGCAGTCATGTAATATTCACTTTAACTGCAGAGCAACGGGCTTATGTAAATCCAAGTGTCACTTGAACTTAATAGGTAAGTTGTTCAGCAGTCAGGAGAGCTTCAGCTTAGAAAAACAAAACCTGCTTTTTCTTTGTAAGGACATGAAACAACATCTTACGTTTTTTGTTTTAACCTCCCTCCATCAGAATCGGTTTGCTGTGTCTGCATTTTGTCTTCATCATCAGACTGTGCTGCATCGTTACTAGGAAATACAGAAGTGACTGGTTAACGTGAAATCATAATGAATCTAAATCGAATGAAACATTAGTAGAGTAAGATCTGCATTTTAGGATCCATCTTTATACCTTCATGTAACACACTGGAAATACATGGACATGATGTTAATCAAGTAATACAACAGATCCTTCAATTCTTAGGCATCACGATACTCAAACTGTATACACACTCCAGATGCCAAAGATACATTACTCCCTTCCATAAATTCTAAACTTTAAACTTACTGTGACGCTTTGAAAGCTAAGAGCAGACAAAATACATTACATTATTAGGAACTGGTAACATGCCACCTTGTCCTCATACTTTGCTTTCCATAGATCAAATAGATTAATACCGGTTAATTCCAAAACAGAAGTTTGTACACAGAAGAGTACAGTTCTACAGAAGTGAGCTCTCCACAACAATACAGCAATGCAAAAGAGCTAAAACTGTCTGAAGTATAATTCACATAAATCTAGGTCTTTGGAAAAAACATCTAGACTGACACAATTTCCTCATCATTAAGAAACTGTATTTTTCTACTGAAGTTTACAAACAGATTCAGTTTTAAATAATAAAAGAGCCTAAAGCCCAGTCATGGACAGGAAAATCTCAAAGTAGTCAGCTATTGTGATGTCCACAGATCTTCAGAGCACCAAAGTCTAAATTAAACACTGAAAAAGTTATAGGAGGTGGTAGAATGAACAACATATAGTACTTGAGCATAAGCTGTGCTTAATTCAGCATGGAAAAGACAACATTTAACACATCAAGTGCTAACTGCAGTTCAGCTGGGTTTTCAGAGGTACTTGCCTGTCAAACTCTGGCAATATCATTAACCTTTAGTTAAAATACACAGCCCATTTCATAGAGAACTGCAAATTAGCACTCAAATTAGTCAGAGACAGATGGATTGGAACTCTCTTTACTTGCATAAGAGCTGTCTCCATGTATGTAAAAACTACAAGAGCAACAGTATCACAAAGAACTGAAAGCTATCATCATTCATACCTGACATATTCTTTAGTTCTTCTCATGATATGCAAAGTTAGTGGATTAATGCCTGTTGGCAACTTTTCTTCTGCCAAACTCAGAGGTATTTCTTCACCTGTATCAAGGTTTTTTATCATTACACTTGCTAGAATTTCCTACGGAAAGAATAAGATGTGAAATCAAGATGACTTGATTAGACTCCATAACCTAGCGCAAAACAGAAACCATGCAATCTTATGGATTCTTTATCTTAATGGGAAATTCTGTAGCTCACTATATACTCATTTTATAAAGACTAAGTTTAAGTTAAAATTGCCCTTAGTGTGTTAGTGCAAACGTTCTCAACCACTATACACAGATGAACAATCATATATCATCACAAGCTTTAACTTCTTAAATCAGAAATGCAGCTGTACAGACATCAGCCACTGCCTGACACCTTCCAGGATAATACCAAACACAATATGTACTTAAAAGATTTTGAAGTCTTCCCCTTTCAGATATTGTAACAACTGTAGCTTAGACTTAGTCAAAGACAACCTTTACCTATAGACAAAAAGCATTTAAACCAAACTAGTACTAGACAACGGAAAAGGATTTTTTGGAGCATCTCACGATCACAGAATCATAGAATGGTTTGGGTTGGAAGGGATCTTAAAGAACATCTCATTCCAACCCCACTGCCATGGGCAAGGACATCTTCCACCAGACCAGGCTGCTCAAAGTCCCATCCAACCTGGCCTTGAACACTTCCAGGGAGGGGGCATCCACAGCTTCTCTGGGCAACTTGTGCAGTGCCTCACCACCCTCATGGTGAAGAATTTCTTCCTAATATCTAATCTAAATCTACCTAATATCTAATCTAAATCTACCCTCTTTTAGTTTAAAGCCATCAGCCCTTGTCTTATCACTATGCGCTCTTGTAAAAAGTTCCTCTCCAGCTTTCTTGTAGGCCCCTTCAGGTACTGGAAGGCTGCTATCAGGTCGCCCCAGAGCCTTCTCTTCTCCAGGCTGAACAGCCTCAACTCTCTCAGTCTGTCCTCATAGCAGAGGTACTCCAGCCCTCTGATCATTTTTGTGGCCTCCTCTGGCCCTGCTCCAACACGTACACACTCTTCCCTGTGCTGTTCATGATCATACATCTGTTTAGCAGCAGCAAAAAAAGCTATACACAGATATACACAAACAAAACCTGGCAGCAGCTCGGTAACATCATTAGGATTAATGGAAATTATTAACTGAAGAAACTGTTTCTTAGTAATCAGGAAAATCATTCTCCTATTGCTGACTCCTTCCCCTTTTAGCTACATGATAAAAGGCCAAGTTTACTGGTGTTCTATCACATTGAAATCCTGTAACATGTTTGCATAGCTACAAACACAAACTGATAGCACTTCAGATCATTACAGCTCACACTTTCAAACACTGATACTACATACAACTCAGGGACCACAAAGTGCTTAGGTGGACAAAGCCAGCACGCCATCACTCCTGTTTGCATCCCTGGTCACAGCATATAGTGGTTCAGAGCACAATGAGTGACGTGTGACTACTCCAATTTGTTTGACAGATGGGAAAAGCAAGCACAAGAATGTACTATGCACAGACCACATTCATTAATACCTCATCCGTGAGCTCTCTTCCAGAATTAGACCTGGGTCTTTGTGGTCCTAGTACTTCATTTGTTGTTTGGCCATCAGCTGCTTTCCCATTTTCCTGAAATTTTGCAGACAGAACACATTATTTCTAGTGTAACACTAAAAGTGATAGAAAATGTTCCAGCTATTAAACTTAAAATTGTTTCCTGATACCTGTGCAGTGACTATTTTATCTCCGCTAGTTGCGCTCGCCAAATCCAAAGAAGGCTGAGAATCCTTGGGCATGCCTTCTGTCACTGTACTTGGACTTAAGAGACCACCTGCTGTCAAGTTCTCTCGAGAAACTGAAAAGAGATTTGTATTAGGAAAAAGACCGTGACACCTGCCATAGACAGTCTACAGATTGTTAGAACCCTAACATCATACTGCTGAACACGCTTCCTGATGAGATTTTTTTTTTTAAAACATCAACTGCCACCAAATGTGTCTTATGAGTTACATATTCCATATACAGTTGGAGGCACAAGCACATTTCACACCTAGCCCTCTTAGGTTTTATTAACAATGGGTTTTTTTTTAGTCAATTCCCTAGTAACCCAGGACTATTCATGAGACCTCAGTCTACATCTTGCTTTGTATTTTTATGCAAATACAGATTGCGCACATTTTATCTGAAGAGTGTAACTTTTTTTTAGTTTCTGTATTGATGAAGCAACTTCTCCTTGCTACAGAACTAGCTGTTTTGGTAGGAAGTGTTAGTTTACAAGAAAGTCCATGAATTAGGAACACTTATAACGCAAAAGGGTATTTCTCCACTGTAAGAAGCTAAGACTGTTGAAGAATTTCCCCCCCCCCCTCATTTAGACATCAACTAAACTAAAGTCACAAGACCGAATGATTCTTCACTCAAAACACAAAAATAATAGCCATGTAGATAACTAAAGCCATCTAAAATAGAATACTTGCCCTCTAAAACAGGCTTTTGCACATCAAAATCCAGTTCACTCTTCTTCTTCCGTGGTGGTGGAGCTGGCCGTGCAGGTGGTGGTGGTCTTGGAGGAGGAACATTTGTTGGAGGTGGTGGCCGTGCTGGGACAGGCTTCTTCGTGCTAGCAACTATATCAGGCTCTACAGCAAGCTGCCTTGGTGGTTTTGCTGGAGGCATTTCTTCTGCTGTAGAAAAGTCTTTGGCAGATACATCCGAAGCCACTTGTTCTGAAGTATTTGCCTCTTTCTTGTCTGTTATGTCCTCTGTTTTTGATGTTTCTTCTTGTGCTTCAGTTTCACCCATTTTATGGTGAGTTGCATTTGTTACTTCTGTTAATTTATGAGTTTCCTTTTGTTCAGAAGCAAACAAAAGCTTCTCTGATTCAAATTCAGTGTCCTCACACACACTCTGACGCACCGGTTCTCTAGGGTCTTCTTGTAATGATATTTTATCAGCTAATACTTCTGGAATACTACTAATGATACCTGCTCCAGAAATCCACGTATTTGCATCTGAAGATGGAACAGTCAGTTCTTGTCCTCTGGAAGCTAAAGAATCATCATCCAGTTGTTGGGCCTTCTGGCTTTCTTCTATAATACTGTCAATAATCTAAAGAACAAAACCAAAACCATTTTACTGTTAAATAGCAGGCATTCCTAGGGTACACTTACCAATCAGTCTGTACAACACCCACAAGCACACTTCCACTGAAGAGCTGCTTTGTATACAAAATGTATTTTTTTCAAAAAATCTGGAGACCTAGGTACAGAAATAGGTATAACCAAAAAGTAAAATGTGACTAATTTCCTTTCCTCTTTAATATACTTTGAGGGAAAGTTAGGAAACGAGCTGTTTGCTCTTTAGAGTTCTCATACACTGCTAAATATGATCCTGTAAATTACACAAATGATTCAACACCAGTGAATCCTAAATATGTTTTTAGAACACTTACTTTTATATTTGTCCTTCAGATGGACACTCTTACTAATTCACAACAAATTCAAGTCCGTGTTAGTTTCAGGATGAAGACTGATTATTAAATTATTTCTAGTGTGATACCAGAAGCACAAAGCAATATTTAACTAACCTCTTTTGAATCATCTTGTTTCGTATCTTGTACAAATGTTTCACTTCCAGCTTTGTGTAGATTGCTCCCCACATCCTATGGAAAAAAAGATGGTAGATATCATAAGATGATGATAGTAGGTCCTTCAGCAGGATGATCTAACAAAAATATAGCTACAACAAATTAAATAGCATAAAGGACAAGAATTCTGCCACATTTTCACACATTACTGCTGTCAGATAGAAGTTTAAACAGTAATGCACAGTATACGTGAAAAGTATTTCACACCACCATACACAGAAAGAAAGCCTGCACACCAAACAAAAAAGGCAGTTATCTTCAACAGATTTCAACCTCAACTAAAATAAAACTGAAGGTAGCATGAAGTTTAGAGAAATATACACATTTAATAATCTGCAGCAAGGAAAATCCATTTTACAATATTTTTTTCCTTTATCAACCTGTGGGAAAGGATGCAAGAACTATACTATCACAACATGGGACAGAAACATTTTTGGAAATTTCCAGGTTAAGTCAGGCAGGTCTATCAAGTGGCCTTTGAGGTTCTGACATGGAATCTTACATTCTACAATTTATTCCTAGTGCATATTGTCTATTTTTGCCATCAGTCATCTTCATGCAGATCCTTCTGAAATCTAAATAAACTGCGGCAGAACAAATGAAATGACTGGATTTAAGCAGAAAACAAGAACGTTTTCAGAACATTGGGATGAAAGACTGCATGAATATTCAAAGCTGAGTATGCTATTTACTTTTTATATATGTACAATCAACACTACCAGGATATTATACTACTGATGTGAAGTCACCTTGCAGTTAAGAAATTAGTTGAGATATGCAAACAGCATCAACACTTTGGTGGATCCTACCAAACAAAGAGTTAAGAAAAGCAATTCACTAAAGGTGGCCTCCTGTGTCAAAATAATGTAGTAAATCTTTGTAATATTTTTAAGTCTTATTTAAATTTAAAAAAATTAAATCATACTTAAGATAGGCAGCCTGAAGAAGATTAGAATTAGATTACACTTTGGTCATGTTAAACATGGATATCCCATACAAGTCTTAAAACAGAACTGAAAATATTCTAGTTGTGAGTGAACGAATTCATCAATTCCTGAAAAATCTCAGGTTCAGAAGAGCAAGCAGTTTATACCATAGAAGGATACAGCTTTAACCAGAAGCCTGCTTTACCCTCAGTTAATGTGGTCCAGTAGGAACTGCATCATATACATTCTGTTCTACACAAATTACTGATCACGTTGCCTATAAGCATATATATAAGCAACATCTAATGAGGAATCTGATAGAATTCTTGATCTTGGAAGGGACCTGCAGAGATCCTGTAGTCCTCAAAGCAGAGCCAACTGGAACAAGTTGCTCAGAGATGTGTCCAGTCAGGTTTTGACTATATCCAAGGATGGAGAGTGCACATCATCTCCGTGCAACTTGTTCCACTGTGACCACTATCCTGCACTGTCTATATGAAGACCTAAGCTGCAGACAAAAGACTGTGTTTTTCTCACAAAAGGGAGAAACTCCTACCAACTGGCTCGAAGAACTAAGGGACTGAGCTTAAAACATTACGAAAAACCAGACACATCTCAACTGATTCCCTGAGTTGAGATACAGAACTGCTGTTCCACTTTATCCTATCTACAGATACAAAACTCCTTTCTGTTGAGGCCAGCAGTCCTCAACTGTCTCCCCACAATGTTAAAGCCCCCAAAGGCTAGCTGTTACCATCACGTACCGTTTTGGTTAGGCTATTGATTTAATTCCGCTTACGCAGTTTTGGATATACACAAGATCACAGAATCACCAATACCAAATCTCCATATTAAACACGTATTTTAAAAGACCTCCCCATATTTTTTTGGACCTTGACAAGATTTAGAGTGACTGTCTAGTACAGGTATCTGAAAAATTTCTCCTTAGACGTTTTTTTAAGCCACTTAGGTAGTCAAACGGAATCTTTATAGCATACTAACATACTACGTTTGAAAAAACCACACAACTCTTGTAGACATCCATCTTTGAGAGGTCTGACCTTAAAAAATGGTATATCATGCAGAGTCCGCTGCAATGACAGAAGAATTCTTGTTCCCTCTCCACTCCCTCCCCCTCATTCCACAAGGTTTTTCTAATCTAAATGCAAGTTCTACTTTGCTTTATCACTAAAATCTATCTTCAAAGGTATGACGACTCAAATACTTAAGTGTAATGACAGAATCATAGACTCATTAAGGTTGGAAAAGAACTCTAAGATCATCAAGTCCAGTCATCAATCCACTACCAGCATGCCTGCTGAACCATGTCCCAAAGTGTCATATCTACACGTTTTTTGAACACCTCCAGGGATGGGGACTCAACCACTTCCCTGGGCAGCCTGGTCCAATGTCTGACCACTCTTTCAGTAAAGAATTTTTTCCTAATATCCAATCTAAACCTCCCCTGGCGCAACTTGAGGCCATTGCCTCTTGTCCTATTGCTAGTTACTTGGGAGAAGAGACCAACACCCTCCTCACTACAACCTCCTTTCAGGTAGTTGTAGAGAACAATAAGGTCTCCCCTCAGTCTCCTCTTCTCCAGACTAAACAGCCCCAGCTCCCTCAGCCGCTCCTCACTAGACTTGTTCTCCAGACCTCTCACCAGCCTCGCTGCCCTTCTCTGGACACGCTCCAGCAACTCAATGTCCTCCTTGTAGTGCAGGGCCCAAAACTGAACACAGTACTCGAGGTGCGGCCTCACCAGTGCCAAGTACAGGGGCACGATCACCTCCCTACTCCTGCTGGCCACCCTATTCCTGGTACAAGCCAGGATGCCGTTGGCTTTCTTGGCCACCTGGGCACACTGCTGGCTCATGTTCAGCCAGCTGTCGACCAGCACCCCAAGGTCCTTTTCCGCCAGGCAGCTTTCCAGCCACTCTTCACCA
>Ga0065711_1042630_pt1 | contig 15250 bp, 5 predicted proteins | sample Hoacrofraction12_FD_59098 | JGI IMG/M metagenome (GOLD analysis project Ga0065711, IMG submission 59098) | Hoatzin crop microbial communities from Cojedes, Venezuela - Epithelial fraction 12 v2 (version 2) | ecosystem: Host-associated > Birds > Digestive system > Esophagus > Crop | place... | reverse complement strand
AGTTCTTCCTCATGTTCAGATGGAACTTCCTATGCTTCAGTTTGTGCCCGTTGCCCCTTGTCCTGTCACTGGGCACTACTGAAAAGAGTTTGGCCCCATCCTCCTGACACCCACCCTTCAGATATTTGTAAGCATATATTAGGTCCCCTCGCAGCCTTCTCTTCTTCAGGCTAAACAAGCCCAGATCCCTCAGCCTCTCCTCATAGGAGAGATGCTCCAGTCCCCTACACCATCCTCGTAACCCTCCGCTGGACTCTCTCCAGTAGCTCTTCATCTTTCTTGAACTGGGAACCCAGAACTGGACAGAGTACTCCAGATGGGGCCTCACTAGGGCAGTGTAGAGGGGAAAGAGGACCTCCCTCCACCTGCTGGCCACACTCCTCCTAATGCACCCCAGAATGCCATTGGCCTTCTTGGCAACCAGGGCACACTGCTGGCTCATGGTTAGTTAACCTGTCGTCCACTAGTACACCCAGGTCCCTCTCTGCACAGCTGTTCTCCAGCAGGTCTGCCCCAAGCCTGTACTGATGCCTGGGGGTGTTCCTCCCCAGGTGCAGGAGCCTGCACTTGCCCTTGTTGAACCTCATCAGGTTCCTATCTGCCCAACTTTCCAGCCTTTCCAGGTCACGCTGAATGGCAGCACAGCCTTTCGGTGTATCTACCACTCCTCCCAGTTTGGTGTCATCAGCAAACTTGCTGAGGGTACATTCTAACTCTTCATCCAGGTCGTTGATATACAATTCAGTCTCGTATTAAGAAAAGGGAAATTAATTAAGCATTAGGAATCTGATATCAAGATGCCAAGACAGGAAAGCTTGTCACAGTATCCTGGACAAGTCTCTCATAAAGCCCATGTATATTTTTTCGATTAACGTTCAGTTACATTATATTTATATACTTCAGACATCTGTTCTCAAAGTGTCATGTCAAGGGCACTACAGAAACTAACCGTGGAACAGAAACAAAATATAAGGATCAAAAAAAAGAGAAAAATAAAAGAAATAGTGAAGCTGAACAACGGCATTTCCAAAGAGTGTAAGCCAGTATTTTCAGAGTTCAGAACAAATTGCTACATAATGCATATACTGTGTAATATACTTACACACTATATGTAATGTATGTAATGCTTCCAGCATCTCTTACAGGCAAAAGGACCCAGTAGACATCTTTTTGCATGGTATATAAAATCTCTTAATTTTTATTGCAGAAGAATGTGCATTAGAGTGAATTTGATACGTTTGATGCTTCCTTCTTTCACTGAATGTTAACATGAAGTCTGCTGAGACGTATGTCTGGCATTGTTCCTAGCCAGGTGCATCACATAATGAGTGAGCAGTAGTCTTATCTGGCGTTAGGGGTTTTACAACAAATCAAGCTAAACCAGCTTAGAAGGACTGTTGCATTATGTTTGGAGACTAATTAGGACCTGCTACTATATTTATGAGGTAACCAAAAACCTTAAAGGAATGTAAGTGCTGAAGAGCCTTAAGACTGTATGTTAAACACCCCTTGCATATACTGAGAAATTTACCTACTTGAAGAGCATGGATGCAGGCAAATAAAGAATTTAGGAATGGCCTATTACTGTCTCTAACCTAAGATCCAGCTCCTTCACCCACCTTTCCTTTGGCAATAGCCCAGGGCAGACACTCAGAAGTAGCTATACATAAGTGCAAATATAGAGTGATCCTTCTTCTCATGTATACTTGGTTTATTCTACAAAACAGCCTTATAATTTTTCTTGGTGTCATTTAGCACTTGTATTATGATTGGTTATGAACGGTCATTCTCATCTCATTATCTCTGCTACATTCCCAATGCTAAAATGCCTAAATATAACCCTTCAGGTTTCTCTTTCTCAGTCTAAGGGACTCTGGGATATTTGGTCTCTCCTCAGATCAAAATCCCTCCTACCTCTCACAATAGCTGACGTTTTTATTTTCCCTTTTTTCAGTTCTCCTCTGAAGTTTTATTCCACTGATTTTGAGGTAGGTGTAGACACAGTTCCAGATAGGGGTGTACAAAATGGTGACATTAAGAAGTTTCCTGCTTTATTCCCCATTCTTTTCCCAACAATTTGTAACTTTCTGCTTGCATATTAACCACCAGAGAACTATACAAAGTGACTCCAAGATCATCTTCTTCATGGCAATAGCTAATATAGAGCCCACGATGGTATATGTATGTATTCCCATGTGCTTTATCTTGTATCTATTAGCACTGAAATGCATCTACCTTTTATAGCACAGCCAGTATCTTGGGTATCTAATGAATTCCTTGCACTCAGCTTGAGTTTCAACTGTTAATGTCAATTCTATTCGATCAATAAACATTTTATTTTTCTTATCTTTCAGATAAAGAGTACCCACATGATCCATTATAATCTCACAGCTGTGAGAGGTTGAAAAGTGATATTGGGGGTAACATTCAGCTGAATCACTCCTGCAAGATATCTGAGGACATATTTGGATTGAAGCTTCTACCTCACTATCCTTCTCCAGCAACAGTGTTGAAAAGTAGGTTCCCTGATTGTTTTTTTTGTATTCTCCAACAATTCACTTGCTGTGCATTCATCTTTGCTATAAGCAAGACAGTAATCTTTGCTTTCTAATTGAATTACATTTTGTCTTCTTCACCCAATGTTTTCTGCCATGGTCTTGGTCTTCACTGATTTAATGGAAGCAGGATTAGAAAAACACCAGAAATGGTCATTCAGGCTGGAAATCTTCCATGAGATATACAGGTATTGTTGCAGGTTCCATGCCAAGATTATAGCCCCCATAAGAAGGCCTTGTGAATCACATGTTTATATTTAAAGTGAACTAGGACAGAAATGAACTGCTTCTCTAATGATCGCTTTTATACTCTTTTCCTAGATCTGAAAAAGTCTCCTTTCAAGAGCTGTTAAATCTTATTAAAACCTCTTTGCTAGCACCTGAGTGCCAACAGTTTGCATGAAAGGATGACTTAAAAGTGGAGTGGGTATTAAAAAATATCCATAAACATTGTTTCCCCATAGAAATCAAGGAACTCATTGCCCCCTTCCTTATTCAAGAAAAAGGATGAGATTTCAAATTTGTGGTGAAAGAAGAATTGGCAGGAGCAATCTGAAAGGAAATATGAGAATCTAATGAGAGGCTGAAAACCATCCCATTCGCAGCATACCACCACCCTGGAAGGTGCAGTTCTTTGCTAAGTCTTTACTTCCAGAACTGCAGTATTCCTTTCATAAACAGTCTAGCACCAGAAAAAAGCTCTTCATTGAGCTTTTTTCTAAGCAGACTGTCAAGCCAAAAGTTGAAATAATGCTGCTCTGGACAGGGGTCACATTTTAAAATGTGGTGCAAAGGATCTAGTATTTTGGTTACAGCAAAATAATAACAATAATAATAATTATTATTATTATTATTATAGAAGTCTTTGGCAAACCAGCCCATTCTTTATTTAATTCTTTACAGTCTTCTAGGTAGTCCTCAGCCACTTATTACCTAAGAGGTCTTCAGCAGTTACTAGGTCATGTAGCCAACCTCTGTTGTATGTGGTTGACACACTCTCAATCCTCTCCAGCAGCAGTGTGATAGTGGTGTTTGGTTTCAGCACACGTTTTTTTGTAGGTACTGCAAAACCAAAATATATCTATTTCAATAGTAGTACATATTATGGGTCATTGCTTGGAGGAAGCTGCTCAAAGGTGTCAGCTTTGATGTTGTCAGGAGCAAAAGACAGGGAGATTGACCCAGGTTCCCGTGGAAGCACATTGGGTCTGGAAGACAGCCCTGGGGATGGATTCCACAGCCCCACATGAGGCTTCTCCTCCTACCCCGCACGGAAGTGCACTGAGATGCAGGTTTCTTGGCTTCTTCCTATTCCATCAGCAGTAAAGTTGGGAAGAGAGCTCCTTCAGGTCCCTGCCCTCTGCCAGAAAACTACTGCAGGAAATTTTCACCACCCTGGAGGAAAAAGAAACATTTGAAAATTTTTGTATAAACTGGTATGTCCAGTCTATTCTGTTGAGAACAGCAGAGGAATTGTCTGGAGCACCATTTATGAAACAATTGCAAAAGCTACAGCTGTGATATAAGGCAATAATAATAACACTATTCATTGCAGTCTAGCCAGCCTCTGTGAAGTTTTCCAAGTGAAGGGGAAAGAGGCCAGGGGGAGCATCAGCAGGGAAGAATAAAGAGCTGGTTTGGGGGATAATTAGATCTGAACCAAAAAGGTCATGAGCTACTTTTCACACTGAATCCTAACACACCCAGAATGTTATCAATTCACTGTCATTGTCCTCAAATTAGGAAAAAACTGTCTGAAATCAAAACCCTGTGGTGCAGAGGAAGCTGAATTTGAATCTCCTCTTTCATTTTTGCTCATCTCCATTAATTTGCCACTTGTTAATAACAAGTGAAGAACAATCAATCTAAATAGAGTTCCAGCTACTGGCTCCCGTAAAGCAAGAGGGAAAGAGATTAAATCATCATTATGAACCTATAGGGGGAATGTTATACAGGGAGGGTAGGAGATGCAGGAAGGAGAATTTTATTAGAACTGTGGCAGGAAGTAATTTTTATTTTACAGCTTATGTATTTCATGAAGCTTTGAATGATCTTAGATCCAATTTCCTCTTTGAAACTGGGTAAATGAACTTGAAGAAATACACCATTGTCAGCAATACCATCATCATCTCTATCAAAATAATAAAGAACCGTATTTAAGTCACCTGTAAGTACTTTATTTTTTGTCTTTTTTTTTTAATGGGAAACCATTAGAGGAATTTGTGCATTGAATAAAAAAATACATGCATATATGTAGCCCTTAACTGCATGTCTCCTACCACGAAGCAGGCCAATGATTATCAAGCTGTAAGGAATGCATCTTACCATGGCCAAATAAATGCAGGATGCAGGTCTTGGGCAGACAGACCTAGTTTTATGTCTCCCTATTTCAAAGTCAGATGTGGCTCTTTGACTTTAGGGATAGGAGATTAATCTCTTTCTTTGGGCTACACGTATAACAAAGTGCCTCCTCAAATTGGAAACAACCTTTGCTCCACAATTTTACTAGTCAGGGAGGCAATTTTCCACTACAAATAATCAGTGTTTGGTCAGTTTATTGATCAGATATTGTATTTCTTGAAATTCAGAGAGAATGAGATTTACAGCTCTGTTCCTAAGAGTTGCCATGAGATCCATGCATCATTGGTGCTTAACTTAGTAAAAAGACTATTTTCATTCTATATATATTTGGTAAAACTTGCCATACTCCCATTAGATACTCATTTCTGCTAGCTGACTTACAGCCTAGTTTTTGGGTAAGAGGCCAAATCGACAGATGAAATACACCAGATTTATTCCACTGAAGTTAACAGAAATGTGCAACTTTACCTCAGCTGGGGCATAAGGCTCATTGATGGGCTGGATGACAGATGAATTTTCCAGCTACTGGACTGTTTACTTAAATAATTACATCTCTCTTCATTCCAATATGTGTCTTATTACTTGGACCACAGCAACATCTCACCACCCCCTGGGATACTGTTAACGTATACAAAATGCATTGCAGTCCTTATTGTTAAAAAGCACCTTTCTGGGATTTGGTAACAGCAGCAGAAAACAGGCAAGAAAAAACATATTAATTTCTGAGTAAGCAGTTTTCAAATTGTATTAGCCATTCTCATCCCTTTCCATCAAGACTCCGATCCATCTCCAGCTCTGTAAGCACAACTCAGTGCTTAGCATTCTGCTCCACAATGTAGTCCTAAATCAGGAAAACTCTGAATAAAATCTATATTGCTTGTACTTTAAATTCCCTGCAGGCAATCAGTAGAATTTGACGAGTTCTCAAGCTTCCTGACTTCACAATGTTTTCTTTCTCATTAAAGAGGGGCAAAAATTGCTCAGTCAAATCTGCCCACTCCTTCTCGTGACAAAGGAGAACTGAGGGTAAGTTCATTTGCCTTCCTCACTTCTCATGCCCTGCTCCTGGATGCTCTGGGACAGCTGCAGTCATCAAAGATGAAAAGAACTCTCTTACATGAGAACAGCAAGTTGTTAAATAGAGCTTTAGCCAATTGCACTTCTTATCCAAGTGTTTGTTGTGTTTTCTGCTGGTGTTGTATATACAACACTTCTTCAGGCATCATCCACATATTAAAAATATCTTTAGTTCAAATATGTGAAGTAATGGAATATCCATACTATTATTAGTTCAAATCTCTGGTAGGCTGGTTTACAGATACTGCAGTGATTACAGCCAGGATTGATGAGAAGTGCTAGAAATGTCAGATACCTGCATTTGAGGGTGTTTCCTAAAAAGGTAGAAGGTTAGGTATTCAGGTGCCTTTACATCTCCCAGGCTGAAAAGGAAAGCAGAAAATGAAAGTCCCAAGCCCTGCCCTGAACACTAACCCCCAAATCTTTTTATGCTCATTAGTGACAATGCAAATATATGGTAATCCTCTAACCTCACTCCCCTAAAATAGTGGGGCTATATTGCACCAAATATTTGAAAATCTAAATTGGCAACTCAGTATCTTCCTGTCAAATGTTCAATCATACTGCTAGAGAAAGTAAACCGTCAATCAGAGGCTCTTCTTGGTGACAAACAGTCCCCATAATGTGATATGTTCCATGTCTAGTCAATTCTGTTCTTGAATTAATGGAGCTGTGTGGCAGCATAAGCATCACAAAGTCAACTACTTCCTGACTCTTGCAAAAGACAGAGGGATAGATTGCAGCAGAGCCTGTGAAATGTCAGTTTGCACCTCTGTCAAAGAAGCTGAACGACTGAAATGTCACGTATCTCAGGAAGGAAGAGAGAAGAGATAACTATGAATCTGTGCTCTCAAAGAAAAACATAACAAATATTTTAATGAGGATCTTTTCTAGATGAAAATATGAAATCAGATTTTTTTTGTAAGGGAGTTGCGTCTTCGTTGGCCAGGACAATTCTTCTCATGTGCCTCAGCCTGTTTCTGCTGTGCTAGGCCAGCACAAGCAAACATCTCCAGGTGAGGGACTTTTAGCGACTTGTATCAAAAGTTGAAGAATCTTAATACAGTCAAAGTATTTCCTTTGCAGCCGGGCCACAAGTGACACCAGTAATCATACTGCACAGACAGGTTAGTGAATGACATGTATTTACAACTGAATGAGGAAATACCACTTAACACACGAACTGGAATAGGTGTCCTTAACTCCTAATCCATTGACTGGTGGCAATTTATTGAATGTGGCCTGCATTGATTAGGAAGTTATCTTGATTACACCTATCCGGATATTTGTTCATATCCACATTCCTAGTTTCCAAGTATTATAATATATATTCTATATATATATATATAAACATATATGCTAGTATATTTGTTCTTTTCAAGTAGAGAACCACAAGGCACAGGTCTTTACTCTCAACACCATTTATTTCTTGGTCTGTAAAGCACAGCTAATACTTTGTTATTAATTATTAGTACCAGATCTATGTACTTACAGATCAGCCAGCAACACAGATTTGATCTGCATCCATCATTGCCATGCAACCATACCAGCCATGGGAGAAGACATAACACAGAACCCAGCCTGGTGCAGGCAAGTAGAGATATGACTGGGAATGGTGCAGAGTAAAAAATCAGTCACCTAAATATGCTGAAAAAAAATTAACCTAACTGCATCCCTTTGCACCTATTGGAGCCAACAGCATGAATTCGTACTGTATGAGCACTTAGTTGCATTTGGCCACAGTTTCTAATCCAGCAGTGAGGATCTTACAGAGAGATGAGTGATGCTGTGACGATAACAGTGCAAAGTGAAAAAGGTTCAATTAAACCTTCACAGCATCACAGAGTTAATACAGAGCCTGAGCTGATGGGATGGGAGGAAGCAAGAGAAAAGTGTTTGTAAACTGCAGAAGGATAACTGTTCTTTAAATCTTGACAGTGCTTTTAGAAGGGATCATGGGATTATGCATTTAGTCTTTCACCATTCGGTTTTTTTTATCCCCTTTACCTCTGTTTTCCTAATGTTCTGCAGCTAAACTGTTAAAACATGAAGGGTTGTCCTCAGGGTACTTTTTTGCCCTAAGCAGATGTAACTACCAGAAATGTGACAGTGTGATGGTTTTCCCAGTCCTGGTTTGCTGACTCCAGAAGTTCAGATGCATCAGGTCATTTATCTTCATTCAATCGCTGAAATTTGTTTCTGGCCGTATAGTTATGTGGAAAGATTTTAATGGCTGCTATTGAGGGTGCTGACCCAAAAGCAAACACAGAGCTCAGTGGAATTGATAGATTTGTCGTGCACATCATTCAGACTCAAGCAATTAAACCCTTTCCTGAAGTGAAAGAGGCACAAAGAATCTGCTGGCACATTTAACTGCAGGCACAGCCCGAGGAGACCTAACCACAGCAATTTCCCTGGCTGCAAGTGCGTGGGTTAGGATACCGATTTGCAGGATGTGTGCACCGGAGGAGGAAAGCCACAGTGCTACAACCAGAATGAGAAACAGGACGGTGTTTCTTAGGCCAAGAACTCCCTGGAAAGACAGGCATGGATTTGTAAGGAAATTTCATGCTGTTGTTTATTTCTACAGATACTTTTTACAAACAAGATTACACCAAGAATTTACACTATTTCTCAAGTCAATTCATCGTCCTAATTAAAACAAGCCTGCTAGTTTTGAATATTGACCAGTGACTCAGGTTACATTTTGCTCAGGTATAGTGACTTCCATCTTTTGCTTTACCAGAAAACAGGATTTCCACTATTCCGCTCCTGTACATCTTAGATCATCTACAAATTCAAAAACCTGTGTATTCCTGTGTGAGCCCAAAGAAAGTTCTGTGATTTAATAAAAAGCAGAAAATTAATCATAAATTGGATACTATGTGCTGCTGGTGTTTGAACAGACGATCAAATAAAATTTATGAAAAATTCTGAGTATTTCAAGTGCATTTAAAGCTCACGCAGAGTTGCAGCAATAGCAGCCTGCTTCTGGCCATTCACTACACAACTACTACCATGACTGCTGCTGCCTAAGTCTTCTTCCTACATAAATAGCAACTTACCCAGAGGAAAAAATGCTAAAGACACACAGTAAATCTCTCACAGTGAATATTTTCCTGCAAGGTTTTTAGAAAGTTATTTCCTCTGGAATTCAGCTAATTCTAGGCAGACAAGATCCAACAAATACACATGAAAAAATTCCTTATGGTCTGGTAGTATTGTTATTGGGTGACCCTGGGCAAGTTATTCAAGGATGACTCACAAGTGTCAAACAAGAATGGAAATGTTTGCAGGCAGACAGATAAGCTTTTATCTTTAACTCCATTTCTACCACATAGAATTTTTAAAAAGTGTGGCTTGTGTCTGCAGAATTATAATAAAGACAAACATTTGCACAGTGCAAAACAAAGAGGAATAAAGGCTTTTAACCCAAATATGCATAAGAAAAAACTCTGTCCAATGCAGAACAAAACACCACTTGCAGACATGTTAAACTCATTTGTCGTTCCCATTTCCTTCATGTCACAGCAGCAGGAGTTCAGTATATTCTTCTTCTCCTCTATACTTCCTTCTCATGAAGGGTTAACTTCTATTTCATTCACATAAACATCTTTATAGGCTTGATAGGCTTATCTCTAGCGCTGCTGACAGAACTCCTATTCAGAATTTTCCTTACAAGATCTTCAACAAAAAAGATGTTTTCCACTTTTTTCTCATATCCTCTGAAAGCTGTTGGCAGGTATACATGGAACCACCTCATCTCTCCTTGCTCCAGGACACAGTTGCTATACAATAAGTATTGGTCTTTGCTACCCGGACTATCCTGCTTTGCGCTCACTGTGCTACTTCTCTGTTCTTTCAGGACTTTAGGCTATGATATTTTTTCTTTTTAAATGAGTATGTACACAGTCATGTAATAACTGGCTGACACAATTAAGCTAAACAAACTGACCAGTTAAACAAAGGACTGGTACCTGTACTGAAAGTGACCATCGGCAAATACCAGATTTGAGCAGGCTAGGCTTTGCCTGGCTCTTTTTGCCATTTGAGAAGGAAAGACTGGTTGTATTTCTCCTCTTGAAGAGAAGGGCAGTATTTCTGTCATCCTGCAGAAAGCACTAGTGCACACAGCACCGATATAAAGGGGCTTATATATTTAGCCATATCCGATACATTTTGATTTCATCTGTTCTAGTCTCTTGTTTCTTGGAGAAGAGGCTACTAATGGCATCCCCAGTTCTGGGTGGGAGAGGGATTGAGCATGGAGCTGCTCTGAGTGATTCTGAATCCCTGAACATTATCACACCCCTCCTCACCATGGCTGGAGTAGGCTGAAAAACCCGGGCACTACCTGCAACTCCTTTTTTCCAGGATAATTCCAGGCACCATCACTAGATCCTGGCACAAGAAAACCGAAACAGAGCCACAGAAATGATGGGGTCTGTAATCAGGAGTTTTGTGAGGACAAAGGGCTTGAAGTTGCAATTACTCCTCAGTGAGGCAAATGCAGAGAGGGAGCTGGAAGAAGATAGTGGAAGTGGACAAAGGTGGACTGATACTGGAATCAGATTAAATATATATGGAGCCAAGGGACATCCAAGCAAAAGTAGGTAGTGAAACAGCAGGGCATGTAAAGAGTCTGCAGACACTTTGACAAGGATTTTGGAAGAGATAAGACCTAGAATTTGTAAGAAAATTTTTAATATGGTTAGGATAGCAGGGAGCAGAAGGGGAAAGACGCCAACCTAGACAACGCGGTCTTCAGAGAAGTCGAAGACAAACTGGGCACAGGGTATGGGAAATCAGATAGATCCCCAAGTGGAGAATGAAGTACAGTTGGCAAAGAAAATGTACAAGGAAGAAGAGCCAGAGGAAGAGGGTTATGTAAACAAGAGGTGGGAGGGGTTAGCATCCATGAAGACAGCCTGAATGGGTTGTGAAACCCAGCCTCCTCAGGGCTCTTGCATGGAGCAAATGGTAGAATTTCACGCTCTTCAACGAAAATCAGAGGAAGTTTTATTCAAAATTTTCTTGCATCTGTAAAATTGGAGTAATGATCTGTCTTTACATGGCAGGTATTCTGTAGAAATTAATGATCTGAGTAATTAATGTTTGTGCAGTATTCAGATATCACACTGATGCAGAGATGAATTAATAATTCTGTCCTCAGATTGAGGTCTGACTCACATTCAGCAAGAGCTGGGGAGCAGGGAAATGCATCTTTAAGTGGCTGTCACAGTGTCAGTGGGAACCTGTTGTCTTATGCAGAGGCTCACATTGTACTGATCAGCTGGAATTTGGTCCTCCGTCAGGCTTCTTGGCTCTGAGTTATTTCTAAGCAGCAAACAATAGTGAAAACAAGGTCACCCACTGAGTGTGGGGGAATCATACAAAATATTGACAAGCTGATCATTAACAGAGCACAGCCTGTCCTGTGGAGCTTAAATTCAGTTGGAAAAAGTCTAAAATGCATTAGTAAAGATTTGATTATTTGCACAAGGGGAGCGAATAATGGTTTCCCAAATAAAATTAAAATCTGGCATTTCTTACTGCTTGGATGCATGCTCTTGCAAGCTTCTGTTGTTTTTATTTTTGTTTTTATTTTGAATGTTGATTTTTTTTTGGCATGTAACATATATTTGAAGAGTTTCCATGAAGCAGCCTTGTCTGACAGCATCATCTCACAAAACACGTTTCCTGATTAACGTCTTTCTTGTAAGTTCACCCATCCCCAAATGTGACATCCGGAAGAGACATTATTTCTAGACTCAGAACCATCAGAGATGCTAGACAGCTGCCCAAGACATAGCACATTAGTGTAGCAGTACTGATCATGCCAAAAGAAAGATTAGAGACACCTGAATTTCTACAAGCATTGTTAAACAGATTTTCCGTTCCATACACTGACTCTCATAGCAGATGCAGTCAGAAGCTTCTTCCTAGAAGTATTATCCTCATTTCATAATTTTAAAAATGAACTATTTCATTTCTGAATAGCTGATATTCTTTGCTTTGCTGATAATCTTTTTCAAATTTAAATGCTGTGAGATTTTGTTTTGAAGCAGTCGATTTGGGCAATCTAAAGTTAATAAAACGAAAAAGGCATTGGAGATCAAAAATGAGTTAAATAGCCTGAAAATGAAAATTTCCTTTAAATTTATTTTTATTTAAATTATTTAAATCTAAATAAATAAAACATATCAACTTGACCCTAAATTTTGTCAAAACGGCTAGGTTTGTTTGACCTGTTTTTTCCTTTCATTTTCATGTCATTTTCAAGTTCAAGTGTCGTTCTTGCTAACAGCCTCTCATTTTGCACCCAGGATGTGGCTATGGCAGCGATCCATGCAGACTTCTCCGACATTATCCACACGCTTCATAGTTCTCCCTTTTCTGCTCTCTCACCTTCTGCCTCATTTTGCAGACAAGTTCTCCTAAAACTCACCAGGAGAGAACCGACTCATGGCTCCACACCCTGAAGCACCTGGGAAATATCCCTGCAGTCCTCATAATAGCCTGATACTCCTGCTTTGCTCTGCTGCTCTTAACCTCTGGGGAAGATCAAAGTGAGGCCTCTGCTACCATAAGACATACCCAAAAAGCAGGAGTTTATCCCTATTTCTTAACTGGTAGCAACTTCCCTGTTGCTTTTGTGCACTTTTACTGCTGTGTGCCCATCTGGCTGCTGCATGTTTGGTGTGTGAAACACTTCATGTGCTTCTGAAATGAAGGTGTTTCATACAGGGAAACATTATTCACTAGGGATTTGCACTGACCTTCCTCACCCTGCTCACTTGCCCTGTGTATAAAGCTCTGTGACACAGAAAAGGCTTTGAAGGAAGAGCAAAACACTCATTAGTCTAAACAGCAGTAGAGTGTAAAAGCACATCACACACATGCTCCCAACATGCAAATGTAGCTGCGTGTTTCCTGAAACAAAGAGCTGTGCTGCATATAAATGAAGAGGGTGGCTGAGCCTCACACAGAGGATTCTGATTAGCCCCTTGCTTAAGGCAGTAGTGGAAGAAGCACAGATATGGCCTTGCCAAGAACAAGATAAGAACCTACAGAAGATAAAACAGAAACAAATCACGTATTTTACATGGTACCTTTTGTGTCCAGCAAACAAAAGATGAAAGCCTGTTCCAGCAGACAGATGGGGAACTGAGTTTTTCAGCACACGTGCTAGCCATTTAAGTCAACTTTGCAGCGGCAGCAGTGCTGAGTAAGCTAAACATAGAAGATACTGATTATATGTAGCGAAAAGCAACACTAAACCACCAGCAAATAAACTCCACTGATACATCGAATGATCTCATACCAAAAGGATCTGTCAGAAATCTGCTATTCTTGTGTACCTATGCCTGGAAAATAGAGCTCCCAGGATCTGACGCTATATCCAATAAATCACAAAATCCAGAAAAAAAACCCCACACAGAAGACAGCAGACAAAGCAATGGAAACTGTAGCCCATCAGCTCCACATGAAATCAAGAAGGATTTCTTGTCATCCCCTGAAACTCTATAAGGTTGATTATGACGCTGTGGGTGACATTACACACCATTCATCCACTGACTTCTATTAATGTCCCTTTCCAACTGCTACACCACACTTTATCTGCTACAGTCATTGGTGATGAATATAGCACTGGATATCTACCTACTGAACAGGACACTTCTATAAGTCCCTTCCATCTCCAGCATCCAAGATGCACAGCAGGCCAGGCATTCATTCCAATTTCCTGCAAAGTAAGAGAAATACGATTAGGCTGGGAAAAGCCAGTTGGCCTGTGGAGTAATTCCAGGTGCTTTAGTTATGTTCTGACCCCTAAAAAATTCATCTTAAAGAAACATTACTAGAAGAGGTGTCTCTATCCTGCAATCTGCGTAGCAGGCAGTAAGCAAGGAAACAGCATTTTGCTTTAAAAAAGTGTTTTTGCTAGTGTGTAATTCCCTCTTTTGCCCAATATCCCAAGTAGACACTTGTCCCCAGCACTGCTGAGATTGCAGTCACAACCATGTCACTTAGAACATTAATTTCAGATGAAGTAGGAAATGAAAGATAAAACCTCTGTTTCATCATTAAACATTCATGTCACATTCCCTTGAAATAAAATGGCCTTTAGTGTTACATTTATTTGTTTGGTAAATAATACACTTCAAGAATTAGCATATTGTCAACATTTTCTACCTAACCTACGTTCCATCTATTATACTTCCTAAAACAAATTCAGACAGATCCATTTGATTACTCTTGCCTTAAATTAAATGATCAGACTATTTTCCGTAACAAGCACTGTCTTATACCATAAATTGTGATTAGAATTAATTTGCATTGAAGTTTTCCTGTAGAACAGAAAAAATTCCCTTGAAGATTTGTCTTTTCTAGCAAATGCTATATGACTGAAGACACATCAGGGAAGGACAATTTATATCACAGTCATAGTGCATTGATGTGTAACCTTCTTAACTACATTTCAGTTTTACTTTAATGACTTTGACTATTTCACAGTTTCTTTAAAGGGTACTTTTTCCCCTCCCTCTGCTGTACATGCAACTGTTTCTGAGTGCCCCCAGAGCTGCCTGATGACCTCCAGAGCTACAGAAGTAAATTTACCACAGGTAACACATAGTGCAGGTTAACAACAAATGCACTTGTGCACAAAGGCCTAGTTCTGAGTGCTTGGCTGTCACTTTTCTCTGCTGCAGCTTAAGGAAAGGAGCTACACAAAATACAGAAGGGCTTTCCACTAAGCAACTGAGATGAGAGGGAGTGTTGCCTTCACAGAAGCTGCTCTAAAAAGAGCCCTCAGAGGAAAATAAAGGAATGCTGAAGGTGAACTAGGGTTTAGATGGGGAGCATTGAACGCTGAAAAGAAGAGGATCATCAGAAAGACCCTAACTTCATTAATTTACCTGCAAGCCCAATGAGTGAATAAGTTTTTAGCAGTGAAGATATCTGGTAGATCATCCAAGAAGGAGATCCTCCCAGTGGTGGAGGGAAAAGTTCAGAGAATTATGACTGGGAGGAGTGGTAGATACACCAGAAGGCTGTGCTGCCATTCAGAGTGACCTGGACAGGCTGGAGAGTTGGGCAGAGAGGAACCTGATGAGGTTCAACACGGGCAAGTGCAGGCTCCTGCACCTGGGGAGGAAAAAACCCATACATCAGTACAGGCTTGGGGTGGACCTGCTGGAGAGCAGCTCTGCGGAGAGGGACCTGGGCGTCCTGGTGGACGACAGGTTAACCATGAG
>Ga0065711_1008414_pt1 | contig 15251 bp, 22 predicted proteins | sample Hoacrofraction12_FD_59098 | JGI IMG/M metagenome (GOLD analysis project Ga0065711, IMG submission 59098) | Hoatzin crop microbial communities from Cojedes, Venezuela - Epithelial fraction 12 v2 (version 2) | ecosystem: Host-associated > Birds > Digestive system > Esophagus > Crop | place... | reverse complement strand
GGCTTTGCGGGGCGCTGGCTGTCGGGCCATGCTCTCGGGGAAGGATCCTCCGGCAGCCGGGAGATGCTTTTCCCACGCAACCGGTGGTGAAGCGGCCGCTCCGGGAGGAAGGCTGCCGTCTCCTCCTCCTCTCCTGAAGAGCAGAACATCCCAGGGCCTGGCTGCTCACCAGCGCGCGACCTGCTCCGCCAGATAACCCCGAGCTCTTCCCCACCCTCCCGGGGTTCTGGTTTGCGGGCGCCGTGGGCTGGCACCCCCGTTTCTGCGGGCGCGTGCGGGGGGTTGGCCCGGCTTTCCCGGCAGCGGTTGCTCCCCCTCCCGCAGAGGCGGCCGCAACTTTGGGCTTTCCGAGAAGGCTGCTGAGCCCTTGCTGAGAAGACCATCAGGTGCGTGGTTCACTCGTCCGAGCGTGATTTCCTCGCTGCCGTGCGGCCGCGTGCGCGGTGGATCCAAGGCCGTCTGAAGCTGAATATTGCGCTTGGCCATCGATCCGGGGAAGCCGGAGCTCGGCGGGCAGCTCCCCTCCATCCCTGGGTGCCCGCGGCGGCGAGAGGTGCGTGCGGCCGCGCCGGCGTCTCCGCAGCACCCGTGGTGGGCACGGGGTCGGTCGCTTGGGTGCTTGCTCCCTCCCAGAGAAGCGGTTCCCCTTCCCCATTTGGGGAATTCTAATTGCTGGCTGGTGGATGGCGATGGTTGCCGAGGATAATTCGGCAGGAAAGGTTACGGGCTTGTTAAACACCGGGATGGGAGGTGACGGGATACTGGGGTGCTCCTGGGGACCATGAGGCAGGTCTGGGGCTGGGGGGAGGCAGCCCAAGGGAGGGCTTGGGGCTGTTTTCCCCTGAGAGTGATGCTCCAGGGGACGTGGAGCATCCTCGGCTGGAGGGGGCTGAGGTCTCTCCTCTCCCCCCGCTTCTCTTCGCTGAGGCTGTCGAATCGTTCGGTCTCGTTAGGCAAAGCCTCAGCGTCTCCCTGGGGGTGCCGGGGTGGGAAGCAGTGACTTGGAACAGCTCTGGCGCATCCCAGCCGGCTGCCGTGCCTGTGGGAGGGGAATGGATGTGGGGACCCCCCCCTCTCCCCTGGGTGCAGTTGCGCGGGCAGCTGGGTGACGCTGCCTGCGAACCCTGTGCCGGGTCCTGGTGTCTGCTCTGGAGCAGCACCTGGAGAATTAATTAATATTTGCACTGTGGAGAACGGACAAATAACTGCGGCTCCGGCTGGCACCGAGCCCCCGAGGTCCCCGGGCCGGGCCCAGCGCCGCGCTTCCCTGTCCTGGTCCTGGGGGAGCGCGGAAGGACGGGGGCTGTTGGCCTCGGCGCAGGGACACGGCGTTGCCGGAGCGTTTGGGAACAGTAAGGAGTCCCCTGGGACCCTGCGCTTCCCTTTGATCTGGTGGTGGCTGTGACCCCTCTTGGCCCCGGGCTCGGGGGAGCTGGGATCGGTCCCTTTAACCCTTTGTGTGCCGCTGCGGGGTGGGGGCTGCCTCTTCAGCGAGACCCCGTCCTGGCAGCGGGTTTTCCTGACAGCACCGCGGACACGCAGGTTTGGTTTTGGCCAGGATTCCCCAGGGCTGTGAAGCTCACGAGCTCACCCAGCCCACCCCTGCCGACCCCCATCCCCTGCCTCATGGCTCAGGACCTGTCTGCGGATCACCAGAGAGCACGAGCTCAACCCCTTACTGGACACCCAAGAATCCAGAATGTTTTCTGCACAGCCGGGAGAGCTGATGGCTCCCCACCCTGCAGACCACACGCAGGCCGGGGGATCGCTCCTTCCTCCTCCTCTTCCTCCTCCTCCGTGCTGGGCATCGGTGGGGAGCCGAGTGGCATCCAGGGCCCTTCTGGGGACAGAGTGGGCAGGGGCAGAGGGCAGCTAATTAGACGCAGCCAAAGCGGGGGCTGATGAGCTTTCATCAGTGAGGGCGGGCGGTGCGCTGGGCTGCGGCGAGGTGCCAGGGGAGCGGGTGCATCCTGCCAGCCCCCTGTGACACCCCCGCTCTGGGGACCCCCAGTCCCTTGGTTCACTGGGGAAGGGCTCTTTGCCTCGGTCCTGGCTGGCCGGCCGAGCCGTGAGCTTAGGGATCAACTCGTCACCTTAATTACTGAGAGCGTTGATTAGCCGTAACCTTTCCGCAGGTCCCAGCCGCTCACGTCTGTGGCCCTGCTGGAGCTTTGCCTGGGACGCTCCGGGGCCAGGCTGCCCTGGGGCCGGCTCATCCCGCTCCGCTCCGTAGGGTAGTAGGGAGCTGATCTGGATTCAGCGCTGGAGCGTGTTTCCGTGGGGCTCTCCCGGGGAGGGTCGCTGGGGGACAGCATCCCTTGCTCCTTGCGATCCCTTAAAATCCACCCTTGGCACGATCCGGAGGGCTGATGGGGAGCGCATCCGCCTCTCCCTCAGAATCTGGGGGTTCCAGCATCCCCGCAGCTCTGGGGCCCACCGGTACCGACGTGGGGGCTTGGGGGTTTGCAGGGCACCTTTGTTCCTGCGGTGCTGGCCGGTGGTCTGGGGTCTGCAGCTCCCCAGTGGCCAGCCCGGCATCGGGGCCATGGCGGGTCTTTGCCTTCTGAGGTTTGTGCGTGCTCTGGGGGCTGCTGTGAAACTGTGTGGGATGTGATGAGCTGGCTAGGACTCTTCCCGGCTCCCGGGGGGTGGATTTGAGCTCTCTGGTGTGAGCCAGCATCGCCCATGGCCCAGCTTAGCCCTGCTTGTAGGGACATCCCGGCTCTCCCCACCCAGCTGCGCTCAGCACCCAGCTCCTTCCTCTGACGAGCAGAGGTGAAGCAAGTTCATGGAGCTGAGCAATAATAATAATACAAGAGGCTCCTAGATCTTCGTGAGGGGTGCAGGGTGCTCTGGGTGCTGGCACCTCCAGTCCCTGCCCGTGCATGACGTAGGTGAAGTCCCCAAGAGTCCCTCACTAAGGTTCCTTTTTTCCCCTTGGAAGAGCCGCCGGGAGACGCGCGGCCGCCCTGGGAGACGGCAGCCAGGCAGGGGGAATGCCCGTCCCCGGCGCGACGTGAGCCGGGTACCAAGCCCTGCCGAGCTGGCCGGCCGGGAAGGCACCGAAACCGGGGCTGTGCCCCGGCACACAGCAGCCTCTCCCTTCCTGAACCTTTCAAGACTTTAAAATAGTTTTTGGCCAGGATTTTAATTCCGCAGCCGCGTCCTCGTCGCACCGAGCTTTCCCCGTGCCGGGAGCGGGGCGGGGGGGCCGGGTCCGATCGCATCCTTGCACCCTGCGTGGCTCCGGGTGTGGTTTTTTTTTTGCTTTCATTCTACTCCCTGATGTACGAGCTGGGTGCTCAGCATCTCTGCAAACCCAGCCTCGACGCCCGGGAGGCGGGGAGCAGTTATTTGGGGAGAAAACCCCTTCAGGACGCGGTTTGGCATCCCCTGGCAGCAGCGTGCGGGTACCTTTGCCGGAGCCGTGGTCCTCAGCATCCCCCTTCCCTCCGTGTCCTCCTGGCGCCGGTTTAACGCCGGCATGAGGCTCCTTTGGCTCAGGACCCCGGGAAGCTGCCGGAGAAGGATTTATCCTGCAAAAAGGGGGATGCCACCGAGCCTCTCGCGGGCAGAATGCGGGATGTGTCTCTGTTTTTCACGCCGGCAGCGTGAGCCTGGCCCCGACGGAAGATGCTCGGCCCTCCCCGGCCGTGTCCCTGGAGACGATGCCGCAACACGTGTGCCGAGGGAGGATTGGCGGCTGCCGGAGAGGTTTTCCCAGCTTTTCCATCCTCGCTTTGTGCTTTTCCCTGTTCCCTTCATGCGGTGCTTTATGAGAGGCAAAAAAAATTTGCCATCGGGAGTGTCCAGCCGTCCTTCGCCTGCGCCAGGCATGGCTTTCGCAAGCCGCAGCCAGTGCCCGGCTCCGGGGAGAGCGGAGGTGGGAGGAAGGGCGGCGGGGCGAAACAGAGGGCTTTTTGTGGCAGTGCATACGTCTTTCCCAGTTAATTAGTTTGACATTTATGCCGAGTTTCTTGTGCAAAGCTCCCAAGCGGTTCGGCGACCTTCGTGAGCAGTGCGCGGGGCAAAGGCCCCCTCTTTGTGCCCCGCGCCGTGGGGTGGGACGGGAGCTGCTGGAAGTCAAGGCAGGGGGAAGGACGTGGCTGGATCCAGGCTCCTGGGGCTGCCAAACTGAGCTTGGTTGCAGCATCTGCCCCCCAAAACCATGTTTTTTGGGGTCTTGGTCTGGTCGGGAAGGAATGAGATTGAACCTGGTGCCATGCGGGTGGCACAAGGATGCTCCTTTTTGCTGTCGGGAAGCTGAAAGCATTTTTAGAGCTGATTCTTTCACGGCTTTTTTATAAAAATGACTCAGAAAAGTTAATTCTGGTCCTGGTTAGACCAGTGTTTAACCCAGCTGTGCCAGTGCATGCCATGCACCGAGCAGATGGAGGGGACCGCATCGATCTGGGGGTGAACAGCAATGGGTACCGCTGCGGTCCCCACCCTGGGAGAGCTGCTCCCCGAACCTTGCATCCCCCTTTTCCACCTCGGCATCCCAGAATAGGCGATTTCAGCTCTCTCCGGTCGGGATCGGGATGCGCGACGTGCCCCCAACGAGACAAGAGGCCACGTGTGTTTACATCTCTGCGGCCACGATGCAAAGCATCTCCCTCCCTCGAAACGGCTTGGCCGCGGCTCAAACTATTTATTTCAAGATAAAAATAACAGCCGCAACCTCAGGGCTGCTGCTTCTTTCCCGGCCGATGGCGAAACAAGGATTATTTTAGCAAGAGGGGGGCGAAAAAACTCAACGTGGGGGAGCCCAGCCAAGCGTCCCCGCTGCTGCGGCCCCAGTTTGGGACCTGAACTGGGGCAGAGGAGGCTGGAGCTGGGGGGAAGCATCGTCTCTCAGGCAGCACGGAGCACAACTTGTTGGCAAAACAGTTTATTTGCCAAAAAATGCTGTTTTCCGGAGGAGGAGGAGGGGAATGAAGCTGTTTCACGAGCTGTGTTGCTCGGGCTGAGTAACCGCTGAGAAGGGCGGGCGGTCCCGAGCGCGAGCTTGGCTTGGTTTGCAAGTGATGCTCACGTTAGCAAATGCCAAAAATACAGCAGAGGGCTGCATTTTGGGGAAAGGGAGTGGGAGTTTTGCTCCAAAATGGCCATTTAAAAGAAAAAATCTTCTTTATTTCTGATTTTTTGGAAGGAAAGCTATAACTAGACAGAAAGCCACTGTGTTTCTTTCCTACCCCGGAGCAGTTTTCCCTGCAGAGGCAGTGAGTAGTGCTGGCACGGAGCACGCAAAGAGCTTCACTGCCCCAACCTAGGTGTCAGTCCACCATTTCCACCTCATTTAAGGCAAATTTGGGCCCACCGGGCTCCTAGCAGCTTTTCTAGGTTCTGCCTGTCCTGGGGATGTCCGTTGTGTCCCGAGATGCTGCTGGGAAACCCCTCCATCGCAACCTGTAGAGATTAATCAGAGAAGCTGGAATAATGTCTATTTTTCCCCATTTTGGAGGCTTTTTGGCGAGTAACCTCACCCAGGCTTGAGTTTTCTCCCTCCCCCGTGCACGGGCTGCACGTGTGTGTGCTCAGAGCGAGGTGAGGGTGTCGTGGGAATCTCCTGCCACCGGGATGAGGGTACTGAAGAGCTGAGCGTCAGCGGAGATGGCACTGACCGGGAGCGTGGGGAGGCGGCAGGGACCAGCACTGCAACCGCTCCGAAGCCCTGGCTCCGGCCCAGTGGAAAAACCCAGAGCTGCCAGGTATTTGTTGATGAAACGGGACGATTTTATGCGGCTCCGGCGACGCTTTCACCCGCGCCCGGGAGGCTGCTCGCAGTGCGAGGTTCCCTTTTTTGGAGGCGCCGGGAGAGACAGCCGCCACGTCCCCGTGACTTTGGGGTGCCTTGGTGCTCGGCCGATGTCACCGCTCGCTCTGCTCACCTCCTCCAGGACAATTAATGCAGAATAGAACAGGGTGCTCCCCTCTGCCTGAGGCCTGACGAGCTCGGTGCACCCCAGCCTGGGCAGCGTGCTTGGGTGCCAGGGGGCTGCAACCTGGAGCACCCACTCCTCGTGCTCCCATGGCACTGATGAGTGCTAATTAAGCCCTAATTAGCCATCAGTGGTTGCAAGGCGGTGCCCTGCCGGGGTGCATGGCTCGCATCCCGTGCGGTGCTGCCGTTGCAGCCGTTGGAGGTGGATTGCAAAGCTGGGTGGGATCCTGGGGTTAGTTAGCCTGGGGTTAATTGGGGAGCATGCCAGTGCATCTCTGCAGATGGGGAAAATGGGTCATTAAAGTGGGACCCGTGCATCAAACCGGGACTGGAGGCACCAGGTGCAGGGAGCTGGGATGAAATAGGGTCTGGTGCTGGGTGCAGTGGCTGTGGGACATGGTCATCCCGCCCGGCACCCCGGGATCCGCAAGTGCCAGAGACGTCGGAGCTGCACCCGGCTGCGATGCCCAAGTGAGCAGAGCTGCCTGGGACGTGGCTCCCAGCAGCACCCAGCCTCCGTAATCGGTTGGTTTTGTTTTCTTCTGGCATGGAAAGGAGCTGTTTCTCCCCGTTTATCAGTAAATAATTGTTTTGGGTGCGACTTGCTCGTTAGCTGCCTGGCAAGCTGCAATTAGGCTGTGGGTGAGGGCTGTAGGGAGGGCGGGGAAGCGGCTTGGCTCCTCGGGTGTCCCCGGTGCCGCTGGGGGGGCTCGCGTTGCTGGGCAGGACCCCCTGGACTTTTGGGTCTTTATTATGAGCCACATCCCTGGGTGCTGTAATTGGGGTGTAATTGGGTGACGCAGCTGGTCCTCCCTCTTTGCCCTCTTGCTTTTAATTGGGATTAATTAATGCCTTCTCCTCTGACTCTGGAAACCCGTCCTGTCTCCAGGCTGTGATGTTTAAAGCCGTGCATGGGACCCTGCGATGTGGGTCACGTCGTCCCCAAATGTCCCTACATAGATGCCCTTAAAGCCACCACGGGCGATCCCCAGGGATGCTCGTGCGTGCCGGGGGGATCGTTGCAGCTCTGCTCCCTCCAGGATGCCTGGTCCTGGATGGGAACAGATCCTGGCTGTGGAGCATCCTGAGGCCCTTTATTTTCTGTGGTGAGAGCTCTTCAAACACCCTACCAAAGGCTGGAGGAGGAGGAGGGTGGGAGGGAAGGCTCCTGCTGCTGTGGAGAAGGGACAGAGAGGGAATCCGAATAATGTGGTGTGGGGGTCGGATGGGCACAGCTGGATTTGCAGGGGTTACCTGGTCCCCACGGGTCAGTCCCTGGCGCGTTGTCCCTTGCGGGGATGTACACATCCCTATGGACATTTCTCCACGGGGAGCATCGCGCAGCAGCACCCACTGCGTTGGGTGCAGCTTTGGCTCCTTGCCTTTGGGCTGAGCTCCACCGGATCGTGCCTGCTTGCTCTTCCAGTGGAGAAGGGGCTGCAAAGAGTCCGCAGGGAGGATGCGCCGTGGGGGTCTGCATCCTGGGAGCAAGGCATCGCCCTCCACCGACGGGAAATCCTCCGGATCCCCAGAACGCTCACGAGAAGCCGCTGCAGTGTGCACACCCACCCAGCCAGACGTGCGTGCGGAGGATGCTGGTTCCTGGAGTTGGGGCTGGCTTTGCAGGCAACTGACCTCTATTTGCGTCTGTAGCATCCCAAACCAGAAATAGTTTGCGAGGAGCACGTCCTCTGGGTATTTTTGGTTGATGTGCAGAGCCTGGCCGGGCTCTGGACGCAGCAATCCAGCTTCGAACACGCTCCGACCCGCGAGGAAATCGGACTCACGCCGGCTGCAAAGGGTGGGCAGCTGGCAAGGGGTGACTGGGGCTGAAGGGAGCAACAGTGCCGTGTCCTGCCTTCCTTCCACCAGAGCAGCGAGTTTTTGGGTCTAAACAGTGACTTTTTGGGTCTAAGTGGGTGGGGCTGTCTCCCTGGGGGGCTCCCTGAGCACCTGGGTTTTGTGCTGGGCGCAAAGCACCAGTGAAGGGACTGGGGAGGATCAGCCCCGCAGGATCCTCTGTGTAGACTCCGACATGATGCTTGGTAAAAAGAGTTTGTTTCTGTTTAGTGGGGTTTTTTTTTGTTTGGTTTGTTTTTGTTTTGTATTTTCCAAGGAGCTTTTTGGCTGCCGGTCCCAGCAGCCTGGTGCGAGGCCGAGGATCTGGCCAGGGCCATCCTGGCTGCGAAGCACCCGGCGGTGTGGGAGAGGGGCCCCGGGAACCCAACCATGGGGTGGTTTTTCCCTTCTGCCCCACCTCCCAACTCCCCTTTTGCTCTCGCCGGCTCCGGTGCCAGCAAAGGACGCGTCTGCAGCCGGGGTAACTCCGCCGGGGCCGAGCATCCCGCTGCCACAACCCCTGGGTGGAACGCGTTCCTGAATCCATGCCAGCCAGTTTCATGCCACTAGCGATACTGGGGATGCTGGGACAGGGAAGGGGAGCAGTTGCTTTCCGTCGGGCAGGATCGAGGTGCAAAGCCCCCACATTCTCAGCCTGCCCTTTATCCCCGCTTGCCTCGTGCCGGTTGGGTTTTTGCATCCCCTGGCTCAGGAAATGGCTGCTGCCCGCAGGCAGCCGGCCGTCCCCCTCCTCAACCCTCTCCCCTCTCATTTTCCTCCCTTCAGCCGGCGTGTTTTGCCTGATGGACTGTATTAAAGTCAGGATGTGAGGAGGACAAGCTGCCAGCGATTTGGCTGCGCGAGCCCTCCCCCAGGCCGGGTGTGTGAGAGGAGCAGGGCTGGATGCTGAGGGTTCGGGAAAAGGGAACCATTCCTTCCCTCCTGCTCCTCTTTCGATGCTCGGAGCAGGCGAGGGGCTGCGTGGGGTGAATCTCCTGCCCCTTGGGAAATGCTCTTGGTGAAATAGGTGGGGGTCGGGCACCTGATTTTTTTGGATAGGAGCTGCACACCGGTGGCTGGGCTATTCCTGAGCCTCTCAGCTCTGTGGCTCATCCTAATTGCTCCAAATTCGGCCAGAAAATTTCAGATCTCTCCCCAGAATGCCCTGACCCACACATGGGTCAGCATCCCACACCTTCTCTCCCACAGCAGTGCAGGGGACCGGGGGTTTTGGGGCCGATCCTGGCTGCCAGGTGGGATGCTCGCCCCAGCGCCCGCTCCCCTGCTGCAGGCACGGGCCGGATCCTGCCTCTCCCGGTGCAATTCCAGCTGCTCCCGGCAAGCGCAGTCGGGGTTTGCCTCCAGCTATAAATATCTCGGAGAGCAGCAAAGCCCCCAAAGGGTTTAGGCACTAAATATAGTTTCCTGCAGCAGAAAGACATCTTGCACGGAGGCCGGGCGGTGGGATCCCCTTCTAGGAATGGGGGGAAGGAGCGGACGCAATGCAGGGGGATGATGACTTTCCATGCGGATACGGGGCTGGATGCTCTCCCTCCGGCCGGGGTCCTGGTCCCTTTGCACCCTGGCAGTGCCCAGCTGCTCCACTCCGGGTCTTGCTTATGCCGAGCAGCAGCAAAAGTTGCTGTCTGAGCATAGAGGAAAGGGACATAAAACATTTATAGCCCTTGAAAATCGTCAAGGAAATGTCTGTCTCAGTTAAAATAGCAAGAGCAGTTAGAGGAAAAAGAAAAAAGCTGAACTCAAACCCCAACAACACAGTTTGTGTGCTATTCCAGCTCTTATCCGAGTGCTTCCCATCCTCAGCTGGGGTTGCAGGCTCTCTGCTTCCTGCTTTCCCAGCTCGGTGGCTCTGGAAGATGGGACAAGGTCCGACCCCCCCTCCCCTGACCAGGAGGACCAACCCCCTCTGCAAACCCGGGCTGGTGGCTCTCCCAAGCACCTTAAAAATGCAATTTTGACTTAGAATGAAAGGGCACCAAGAAGTTAATTGGGTTCCTTCTTCTTTTTGATGTTTGCAGTGATGCCGGAGCAGGGTCGGTGCCTCCTGTGTGTCTCTGGCTGCTGTTCATTAGGGAAACCCCGAGCTTGAACTTCCCCAGTGCCTTCACCAGCTGCAGTGGGATTTATCATGGGGGAACGGGTCCTTCCCCTCCCCGAACTGTGGCGGGGGCAAGGATGGGGCAGGACATGAGGAGAAACAGACCCTCCTGGAGAAAGAGGCCAAACCCTGTGGGTAACAGGAATTTTAGTGGTGTTTTGTGTGACCCAGTATCTTCCAGAGAAAAAAATCCCCAGTCTTCTGGCAGGCAGCAGGACTCGAGGGTCACACATGCTTGCTCAACCTTGAGCTTCCCTGCCTAAAAATCCGTGGTTTAGCGGGTTTTCGTGGTGCTTTTCTTCCATCTGCAAACGTTCGAACCTGGCTGGAGGAGCACGGCTGGAGGAGCACGGCTGTTTCTGTGGGGTTGAAGACCGAGGTTCAGGGTCCACCATGGTCATGGTCTGGGAGCAGGTCGGGGCTCTCTGCGTTACCGAAGGGTTTGGGGACCGGGGCTTGGCTTGGCAAAGAGCTCCGAGGCTGGGTGGCTCCGGGACCGAGCGCCCGGCACGGCACAGCGTGAACCTCGCTGGTACGAAAAAGGGGAAATCAGTTCCCAGGAGGGGAAGTCCGGGGAGGAAGAGCAGGTCTGGGTGAATCGGCCAGAAGGACGTGGGGCGGGTGCTGCCCGGGGCGGCGGCGGGAGGGAGGGCGACCTGGGAAGCCACGTTTCCCTGGAGCTGACGGTCCCGCTGACGTGTGGAGAAGGGTTTCCGGGGGAAAAAAAGAATAAAAGAACCAGTTATGAAGACAAGCTGGCCTGTTTTGACTGGAAAACGAAGGGTCGGTTGGTGTTTCACCCTAATGAAAGTCTTGACTTTTTTATGTTTGCTTTTGTGACGACGTGCCTTGCTGATGGGATCACACCAGTAGTGACTCACATAAAAATCTTCCCATTTTCTGATGTCAAAATTTTGGGGCTGTTTCCTTTGCCCACTGGGCTGTGAGGGCTTCTTGGTGTCCCGCTTCCAGGCTTTGCCTGCTGACTTCAGAGCTGGAAACCCTTTTCCAAGCACAAGGAGAATGGCTGGACTCGTGGAGTCTCCGAAGCTCAGAGGAAAGCACGGTGCTCGGTGGGAGATGGCCACTGCATGGAGAGGTTCTGCCTTGCTCTGTGCCAAGGCCAGAAACATCTGGTGAAAGATGGAGCAGAAACCCCCTTCCTATCTGGGTGTTTGCTGAAAGCTGAGGGAAACAACAGGGTGTAAAATAAAAAATATCGGCATTTCTCCCCTCGGGGACTTCCCAGTGCCGTCTCCAGCTGGGGAGATGTTTCATCATGCTGAGTGTGGGCTGAAAGCAGCCCCGTGGCTTCTCCTGCCGGGGGCTGCTGGGGAGCCGTGAGCATCCTGGTGCCCTGGGAGCATGCTGCCCCGGGATGGAGCTCTCCCTGCTTCAATTTTCCTCTTGGTCTGATGGCTTTTGGGTTGTGGGTGAGACGAGTTGCAGGGCTCGGGACAGGGAGGCTGGGCCTTGGGTGCAGTTGAGTGGTAATTGTGGGGGGGATGCTGGTACCAGTCCACTCACAGGGATGCTGGTACGTCTGACAGCGCACTGCCCATGCATTCTCAGAAGGAGATTTCTCTTTCTTCCCCTCTCAACCTTCCCTGGCCAGGCAGAACGTTTGTCTCTCTTCGTGTCTCTTCCTCTCATGCTTCCAGCCGCTGGGCACTGCAGCAAACCACTCCGGATGAAAAAAAGCAGCCCCAGATGCGGTGAAACACCCTCCTCTTGCCTTGGTTGGTTGTTCCTCACCTGCTTCCAGGGACTAGATCGGAGAGCTGGTTGAGGTGTTTTTTATTTTCCCTCTACAATAATAAATTTTTCTTCCACAGCAGGGACTGGAAGCCCTGAATAGCTCTGAACAAACAACACAAAATGCGTCAGGCAGGGGTATTTCCACCAGCAGGCTGAAGCTGCTTTGAATCTTTGCTGTTGTAGAAAGATGAAGCGGAAAGCTCCTTCCCACCTGGAGGTTTGCGGAGAGCTGCCCGGGCTGAGGGAAACAACAGGGTGTGAAATAAATATCGGCATTTCTCCCCTCGGGGACTTCCCGGTGCCGTCTCCAATTCAGACCCGCAGGTGAACGCCGCCGAAACGCCTGCGAGCGGGAGGATGCTCAGCAGTGGTGGATTATGGTTTTCATTCTTTTTTTCTTACTGGAAAAAGCTGTATTCGTATGAAAACCAATCAGTTTCTGTGGTCTTTAAGGGAAGGAGCATCCCAGAGGTACCAGTGAAAGCTTATTGCTTTATGCTCAGTGTTGCAAAAAGGCTTATAAAATTAAAAATAGCGTGGAGAGGGTGTGTGGGGGCTTTTGTACCACGTGCACCATCTTGCAAGAGCCTTTTGCTTGTGGACTCTGGGACGGCAGCGAGGACCGGGAGACTGAGACGTGCGGGAGCTGAGCCCCCACAGCTCGTGATGTGTGTGGGAGCCTGGTCCTGAGCACGCGATTAAACCCGACGGATGCTCTGAGCCCACCGGTCCCTTCCCAGCAGCGGAGGCACGGGCAGCCGTCGCATCCCCCGGGAGCTGCCGTTTTGGGGGTGAAACCTCGGGGATGCGTCAAGCACGGGACTCCCACCCCATTTCTGCTCTTCATGGGGGAGGTGGGCTGCTCCAGGGGAACCGAGCTGAGCCCACCGCAGCCCCCGAACGTGTCCACATCCCACCGGGGCAGTGGGAAAGTAGGTCGTGGCTGCGCTGGCGTGGCGGGCTCCGTCCTACATATGTAAATTGGGTCTATTTCTGGCCGCTCGCATGACTGCGGGCTTAGGCGGCTCTGAGCAATGCCTCGCTCTCCATCCCCTCCATGGGGCTCGTCCCGGCAGTGCCGGGGCCCTGCGCGTGGGTCCAGTCCTGCTTCCACCTCTGGGGTGAACGGCGGATGTTCGTGGGTCTGCAGTTTTGGGCTGAAGCTTTGGGATCACTTCCAAGTCCAACCGGTCAGGGAAAGTGAGATGAAACCTCTCCTCTTCACTCCCGGGATGGGTGCTGAGCTCCCTGCCTCCATCCGGCCTGCGCTGGGCGTTTCTGGCAGCAGTTGCGGGCGGATCCCACCCTGGCTCCCTGCTTCCCAGTGTTTTGGGGGTTTTTAATCCCTCCTAGTGACACGGCAGAAAAAAACCTCCCTTTCAAGCTGCCTTGGCAAAGCCTGAAGCTTGTCTGGACAGCCTTGGGGCACCTCAGTTCTTCTCCATCCCCACCAAGGGGTCGGGTCTCCCTCCAGTGGTTCCCCTCTAACCCAGCGCAGGATTACTCCGGCTGATCTCCTTCAGGCTGGAGTCCCTCTGAAAACCGAGGCATGTTTGCATTTGGCAAGCGCAGCATCTTAATCAACATCCATTACAATTTCCATGACAACTCCGGGGAAGGTGGGCAGAAACTCCTTCCCGCCGAATGCAGGCAAGCTTGCAACCGCCCTGTCCTACTGCTCGGGTCAGCGGTCAGCAAAGCACCACCCTTGATTCATTTTGCCTAATTAAACACCAGAAGGAAAAGGGGTCCTTCGTTTTTTTTTCATCTGCCATTTGGGGGACCTGCTGTTGGGGAGGGGGAGTCGGTGTTCATCTCCAGCTGCATGCAGAAGGCTCTAATATATTCCTGATTAACCATTATTAGGAGGTTCATTAGCTGTGGCTCAGCACGAGGACGTATTGGGAGAGGCAACAGGGCTCAAGCTGAACTGTACCAGTTTTGGGAGCAGATGGGTGAGGGTTATCATGGCATCTCCTTTCCATGCCACTTAAAAGCGCCACGAACGAAGCATCCCCGCGACCCCCCTGGTTTTTGATGCGTTTATGGCTGTTTTCATGGTTGCTGTGCAACCCGCACCTGCATGCTTCCTGCATCCCTAAAAATGATGCTGGGAGCACTCCCGTGGCTGGGGCTGGTGGCCTTGGGTGAGCTCCCTGCAGCCGAGGATGGGGCAGCTTGCGGGGCAAGCTGGTGGGGGTTTCCGGAGCGTTATGGGCTGGAGCATCAGGAGCAGCTTCAGAAAGTGGTTTCCCATGTGCCAGTGTTAGTGGGATTTGCACAGAACACCCGAAGAGCTGTTAAAGCGCAGGGAGCCGCCTGGCTCTGCGGGCTCTGCCGCCTGCCCTCGCCGTGGGCGCAGGATGCGGCCCCTCTGCCTGCTCCCGGTTGCTGACCCGGCGCGCTTGGAAACCGTGGAGAAAATCCCCCTTGATGGGGACAATTTCTTTGCTCTTGGAGCTCGTGGCTGTGGGAGGTCTCGGGTCTGGCTCCTCAAGGGGCAAAAACCCACCATGCATCTCGGCTGTAGCGCAGAGGGCCAGCCGTGACCGTGGGTCCTCGGTTAGGGGATGGGGAAACTGAGGCAGCAGCTGGGAGGGAAAGGAGCTGGCAGCCGAGAGGGTGGTTGGGAGAAGGGGGGTGGTTTGTAGGGCTGGAGGATCTTTCCTCTAAGAGCAAAGAGCTGCCTCTCGCAGCCCTCCTCTCATCCCTCGGAGGCTCAGTGTTCTCCTTGCCACCTTAATGACCACAATTAAGCCACTCCCAGAAAATGAAGTGGCATTTAAAAAAAACAAAATAAAATTAAAAAGCCCACAATTGCTTTTTGTGGTCATTAAGAGGCTTTTTACTCCCGCGGCCGCCTCTCCTGCGGTTTCGGTTGAGCATCCCCTGGCACGGTGACAGCGCCCCGGCTCACCGAAGCCATCCCGTGCTCCCCGGGGGGGCTGTTTTGAGGGGTCCAGATTCCTCCTTAGTCCCCTGGGGGGGGGAAAAGCAGTTACGGTGCATCCAACCTGTGCCAATAACCCCCACAGTGGGACAATTTGCCCCACAGAAGTGTTCCCCATGGAGGGAGGTGACACGCTGTTGGCCTTCTGCCCATGGAAGAAGGTGGCACCATGGTGGCCTCGGACCAGGGGGATTTCTGCCTCCTGAGTCACCCTGGCTGCCCGGGCATCACGTGCCCGAAAGCAGAAGAGGTTCTTCAGCTCGGCTCGTGGTCCCTGGGCTGTGTCCCCATGTCCCTGAATAAGCGTGCTGAGCTCTTCGCGTCTCTGCCGGTCCTGGGGAGGGCTGAGTCCTTGCTGCTCCCTGTCGGAAACCTCACGGAAAAGAGATCTGAGGTGCAGCGTGGCCCGTTCCCGTGTCCCACCTCCGTCGTGGGTGGATTTCCCTTGGCACGCAGGCATTTCCAGCCAAAACCTTTCCTTCCACAAACAGCCGTGAGCTCATTTTCTGCTTCCCACAACACAATTAAGCATTGTCCTCCCCGCTCCACTGAAAAGAAGGAGGGGACATGAGCTAAACCGCTGCGATCGGCGGCCTGATGGCTCCCCGTTCCCCTTCCCAGCGTCGCAGGACCTGGGATGC
>Ga0065711_1042632_pt1 | contig 15252 bp, 9 predicted proteins | sample Hoacrofraction12_FD_59098 | JGI IMG/M metagenome (GOLD analysis project Ga0065711, IMG submission 59098) | Hoatzin crop microbial communities from Cojedes, Venezuela - Epithelial fraction 12 v2 (version 2) | ecosystem: Host-associated > Birds > Digestive system > Esophagus > Crop | place... | reverse complement strand
GAAGGGGGGGAAACAAAAGAATAAAAAAAAAAAAAAAAGAAGAGAAGGCTTACAGACCAGAACTCGAATGACAAAACATTTCTCGCAATCCATCAGCAGATCTTCAGCAGGTCCCACGCTGCAAGCAGTCAGTCAGCCAGCTTCGTTTGAAGCAAGCTTCTCTATTTCTTCCAGTAAAACCCCAGACGACATAGCAGTACAGTACAGACTGCTTGCCAGATTCTAACCAGTAAGACAAGTAAAACCACTTGCTATATTCAATTCTAACCAAACCTTTTTGAAGGCAACAGTGTCTGTGGGCTTGAAGGATGACTCACCTTTTTTATTACATCGTTGAGGAAAATTATCTCCGTCAGCTTCATCGTTAAATCGTCTTCGTTGGTGCCAGACTTCAAGTCACTCACCACAGAGGGTCTGATGCACAGTGGAGGCACTAAGAGCCGCGTGAGAATCAAATCTGAAGGTTTACCTGCTTCTGGGTTCATTAGAAGCAGAGGGATATCTTCCGCTGGGATTCTTTTGAAGAGGTTCAACACTACCAAAGGGTTTAAGTTTTCCTACAAAATCAAGTGGAGAAAGGGGAGAAAAAGCCATCATGTAGCAGTTTCAATGCTTCCTCCCTCCCCTCAATTACTGGTTGTTCAAAAATAAAGTATTTTAAAACAACAAATAGATAAGAACTATTAATGCAAACAAAACTATGCTTTATTCTGAACCAATGCTTTTAGCATCTCAGGTACTAACTTGCTATTTTCTTTCCTTATACATCATTGTTTACTTCTCATTGTGTTACTCCCTTTTTTTAAACAGTTAACAGAGTATTTCATAGTTACTTGTCAAAGCAACTCAGCAAACCTCTCATAACAAACTTATGGTACGTAGTAATCATTTTATTAGTAAGAACTAACATGAATTACAGTACTTTATAGACTTTTTTTTAAAAAAAAAAGAAACTAATTTCTCTCTTGTTGGTACAGCTAAGTATATGACCTAAGCACATGCTGCAGTATAAGAAACTCCAGATATTTGTCAGTTTTTCAGCCCAAATATGTACCCCGGGATCTTCTCAGCTTTTAAACAGCAGAAGGAAACAAAACTGCACACAATGCAAAGCTGGTTTAAACAAAAAGGTTTGGTAAATAAGTCTCCTGAAAAAAAAAATAGTTCTGTGTATTGTAATAATCTCAGAGCTACAATGAATCTCCATGGACACAGAGCTTCCATGGGCCTTTCTTCTGCCTTTTGTAGCTTATGGAAGTTTCACACACCAAGAACATCCCCCTTCTTTATAGACAGAAAGCGATGTATCAGAGCATACAACTAGACCAAATTTCTCATTTTTGCAAAGTTAACATTATCGAAAAAATACAAACATTCTTCAAGTGTCTTTTGATATATGAAAATCTTGTATCACCACAAGGCTTAAGCTGATACACTGAAAACCTTTGAGGAGTCTTATTTCAAGCACAAAAACTAGCACAAAACTTAAGTCATGACAAAATTCACCTGCGCTCTTCCCAGTAAGGGTTCTACTTCTTTGTTATGTTCTATGGCGGTTTCAAAGGACTGGAGGAAAGTAGATACTATCGGATCTACCACTTTCTTATTGGTTTTGTACTTTTCATGTATTATTTTCAACAAACCACACTTCTTCACAGTTCCTGCAAGCAAACAAATGTGGGTTGTTGGTTTTCTTTAAACAACAAAAACACCAAACAAAAAACTCCCCCAAATTTAAAACAAGTAAGCCACTGTTCCAATCCTAGTTAAACCTTCAGTGAACACAAGAATAAAAAAAAAGTTTTATTAACCAGTCTCCTAAGTTCTCAAATCGAAGAGGACCATCAGGTCACGTCTCCTTCTAGGGCTGGCCTGGTGTGCCTAGAGCATGATGCAGCTTCTGAAGCTGAGAGCAGGTGGTTTAGCCCACACTTTAATTCAGCTTCCCCTTAACCATAGCAGATTTTTTTTTTTTTGAAGTAGAAGCTCCCCCACCAAAACAAGGACTAAGATGTGCCATTTCTATACCATCCCACCATCTCCCAAAACAATTTTGGAAGTGAATTGTAAGAAGAATCTGAAAACTACTACTTTCATGTCATGCATATGTACTTTATGTGGAAGTATCCATAAAACTTCCACAGACTAGTACAAGTGCTTTCCAAACTCAACTATTTTTACTAAAGTACGCTGACCTACCGCTTAATTTTGTAAATACCTATTGTTCGTGCCCCTAAATGTACATGCAGCACTTCCAATGAAGCAGCTCTCTGTTGATTCAGGTTGTTGATCATTACAACAAACAACTCAAAATTTTCATGAGTTAAAAAACATAAAACCATCGACTACGAATCTGTAACGCTGCAAGTCCTTTAACAGCAGTACCACTTGATCAGAGTACATGAAGAAAAAAAAAATACTTTGAAAAACAAATGTGAAATCTTATCAAGATATCTGCCCTGAAGTACAGACTCCAGCGTAACCCAAGATCATCACAGCTCAAACATTGCCAAACTGCAGAACAGACCCTCCTAGAGGACAAGAAACACATCTAATATTAAGAAACATACTTTAATGATGAAAAATGAAGTTCAATCAAAATCAAAGTCTACAAATGCTTCTAAATTAAGCTATTGATCACTGACAATAGCTCTCAATATTTTTAAAAACATGTTAAACCAGAAGATTTTCTGCCACTATTCAAGTATCAAATGTCAGTTACTGCCATGCAGAGATACCACATGAAATAAAACAAGCAACCAGGAGGATACCTCTGTTCACATAACTGAGATGTGAGCGAGCAGGTAGTTGGCATTAAGAATACAATTACCTTATCGTTAATAAAGGCCAGAGAGAATACCCACTAGCTAAGGGAGGAACAAGGATATCCAAGCTTTTGAGACCTATCACAGCCACCAAGGTGAAAACCATCACAGCAGATAACGATCACTAACTGCTAACGCCAACACTCACCATTAAAAGCACCACAGTAAGGGCAAGTGTTTTTCTTTCGGCACTTTTCAGACACTTTCTTTTTCAGCCCTCTCTTCTGAAGATAGGTAAGGCCAGGTCGCTTCAGGTAATCCAAAAATTGTTTTTTTTCTTCCACTGACAGCAAGATACGGCAACAGGTTTTGCAGATCATCTTAAATGTAAACATATATAAACATAGTTGTTTAAGGCACACGCAGAGTTGCAACCTCTTCTACTATGACTTAAGTTCTTCAGCAGAGGGTAGTTTCTTTTGAATGAAATACAATGTTCTTGGCTGAAAGACCAACTCATATGCCGTCATACACAAAAAAGAATACGTGGGAAAAAAAATACAGTCAATGAGGCAAATCCTTATCTAAGGTCTGTAGGATCTTTAAAATCTAAATATAAAGCAAAAAAACTTTAATTTACTGGAATGTCCTAAAAGTTATACTGCATATATACAATTCAAACTATTATAGAAAAATAAGTGATTAATCAATCAGTCTGAGATTATATAAAACAAAACTGAGGTATTTACATCCCTAAGACAGGTACTTCAATACGTTTATTTTACCAAACACAAGATGCATAAAGACAAAACATGTAATACAGCCTTATTCTGTTCTTCTCAACTACTCTTTCAAGCATCACCTTTTCCGCTAATTTCTTTTTTCTAGACTAGAAACTGAAGACAAATCATAATTGCGTTTACCTGTAAGATGCCTATCACAGCTTTGAAGTATCCAACGTGAAAACAGGGCAGCTCTAGGTCAATGTAGCCATAATGTCCTAAACAATCCGCTAGATTTTTTCCACAGGTTTCACAGGGACGGTCTTTTTCACTGGTTCCCTTTGGGAGAAGGGGAACACATGCAGAAAAAAGAAATAGCTGTAATGAACTGAATACATAGAAAATACAGCAGTTCTTAAACTAGTCAGCTATCCTGATGGCAGACCCACAGCGCTTACTCCTTTTTCCCAGAATCAGAAGCATGCCAACAGCATTACATTCACTCCAGTCCTTCAGAAAAATGTCTTCCCTACGCAGGCCCTACTGATACCAGTGGTATTAACTCACGGCCTTGTGACTGATCTACAGCCTGCCAGTCTACAACGAGGCATTTTGTAGATGGATGTCTCCAGCTCTCCCGACAACAAGGCAGAAAGAACTTCTCTCCTGTTTCAAAAGAACTGGCTTTCCTGAACCACCGAGAAGCATGAAGTAGCTACAAGTGGCAGTCTACGCAATTCAAGTATAGACACCCTTACATGTATTTTGGACGAGCAGTAAATATCAGTCATCCCAACTTATTTTTAACCACTTCATGCAATCCCATAAAAAGGGTCGGAGAAGCCCCCCAGCTCTCACCATGCGATGGTCGAGCACTCCGTACTGCAGCGGAGAGTGGTGGTTGTCCTGACTGTACAAGTTTTTGCTGACCACTTGAATGTGAGCTTGCTGACGCATCTCCTCCGGAGATTTCATCCCAAAACAGATGTGGCTTCTAGAAGGGAAATTGCACATGTATGTACGCACACATACATACGCAGAAATACTTTTAATGACTAGCATACATAGACGTATGTATCTGAAAGCAATGTAAAGGTTGCTGAGGCGATTCACAACGGAGCTGGAGCGGTTGTTTTTTTATTAACTATAAAAAGCAGAGCTGTGTTGCAGAGAGTCGGTGGTTTGCAGCCGGGGGGGGGGTATGGATGTTCTCGGCCTGAGCCAAGGCCCACGGCGGCGCTTCTAGGGGGGCACTGGCGGTACCCCCGACCGCCCCCCCGCCCACGGAACTTCCCCACGGTCCTCTCACGGCTCTTGGGCCGCATCCCGGGATCCCCCCCGCCCGCCACCACGGCCCCTGGGTCCACCCGTGGCAGCGCCAGGGGGGCGTCGCGCAGGCCCGGGGAGCGGAGGGGCAGCCCTGGAGCCTCCCGCCGCCTCCCGGGGCCCAGGGCATCACCCCGGCCACCCCACTCACATCTTCTTGGCCACGTCCGTCTCCCTGAACTGCTCCTTCACCATGGCGGCGGCAGCGGGGCCCGGCGCGGCTTCCAACGGGGCTGCACGCCGCACCACAGAGCCCCCACCCGCTCGGCGGCGCAGAGCGGCAGCGGCCTCCCATCGCAGCGCCCCCTACCGGGGCACGGCTAGGGTCCTCCCGGGGCCGTCTCCCGCCGGCAGCCCCGCCCCGCCCGGCCGCCCCTCAGCGCTCTCGGGGCCGCGGGCGCTCCGTTGCCCGCTGTGGTACCGTTACAGGGCAAGCGCCGCCGCTCCCCCGGGGCTAGGAGCTGCGCCACCCTACTCGCTACACGGTTCTGCCTTCGCCACGGCAGCCTCGGGCCCGGCACCCTGCAGCCGGGCGGGGCGGACATCAGGCACGTACAAGCTACCCTAGCCGCCTCCCTCCAGGACCGGCTCTGCCAAGGCCACCCCTATGAGCGGCCCCGCCCCCGGCGCCAAGGCCCCCTGTGCCGGCTTATGATTGGCTTCGCGGAGATTCTCTTTCCTTTTCTCTCTCGCTGGCAGGGAGGCTAACTCCGCCGCCATGGTGAGTGCCGGCGGGTAGGAACGCGGCCATCCGCCTCGTATTGCCGCCATCCTGCCCCCGCGGGGCTCCTGGGCCGTCGGGCCCCGACCGGCTGGCCTGCCCGCAGCGGGCTGTGCGGGTATGGCGAGAAACTGAGCTGGGGCTCGGTTTCCGTCTTGGGGCCGCGGCTCCCGCGGCCTGGCCGTGGCGCGGCGGTGCCGGTGAGCTCCGGGTTGCGGCCTGTGCCTGGCCTGCCGCGTCGGGGTGCTGCGCTGCGGCGTGGCGCTTCGCTTGAGGTGTTGGAGGGGCGCGGGGGGTCGTGGCCGCCCGTTCGGGCCTGTGGCCGCTCTCGGCTGAGGGCGCTGAGGGGACAGCGTGTGGGTCGTTGCGGGGGCTTGCGTTGTGCCGTGTAACCCGTGTGTTGCGGTAAGAGCTGCTTCAGCCTCTCGGGACGGTGGAGGCACGCACGTTTCAGCGGTGTTTGGAGGCTGAGGACGCATCTGTCATCAGTTGCTGTGTACCTAAAAGCGCGTACGACAGTGAACTTTCCAGGGCTGTTAGCTGTAGCCCAGGACCAGCCCGCTCAGGCTGTGAGCCCGCTGTTGGCATGTGAGACTGACTGGTGCTGTACCGTGCGTTATTTATGTGTTTATTCAGTTTAAATCGTATGTGTCGTTACTGGTTTGCCTTACTGCTTTCATTCTTCTCTTACAGAACGACACTGTGACCATCAGAACCAGGAAGTTCATGACAAACAGACTGCTTCAGCGCAAACAGATGGTATGAGAGCACAGAAAATTGTCTTTATTTGGCTGTTGGTTCTGCCTGCAGGTGTTCTTCAGCCACTATAAGTAGGGGACTCTTAAAAACTCCACAGCTCTTATTGCAAGAGCTTGTAGGTTTCAAAGTGTTAATGCATGCTGAAAGTAAATTGTGATGGTGAGGTAGCGAGCTGTTTTGTCTTTTGAAGCAGGAAACTGTTACGAATGCTTCTGTATCAAATTAATAATGCTATTAACTGTAATATTAACACCTGCTGCTAAGGTGGGTTAGTTTGAGTGAAGCTCGTGATGGGACTGTAGCACCTGGCTGCCGTATCGGTTGTTGACCTTCTCTTGCTCTTATACAACTTGTAAAAATTTCTTCCTAGGTGATTGATGTTCTTCATCCTGGGAAGGCCACAGTCCCCAAAACAGAAATCAGGGAAAAGCTGGCAAAAATGTACAAGACGACCCCTGATGTAATTTTCGTCTTTGGCTTCAGAACTCACTTCGGTGGTGGCAAGACAACAGGTTTTGGCATGATCTATGATTCTCTGGACTATGCAAAGAAAAACGAACCAAAGCACAGGCTTGCCAGGGTGGGTTGTTATCTGGAAACTTCAAAACAATTAGGATGGATTTGAAGTGTTCAGTGGTTCATGATTTATGCGTATGAAAGTTGGAGGTCTGTGAGAGTACTGTTAGCATACTCTGGGATATGTGAGAAGTCTTAAAGTAGCATAGGCTAGCTTCTGTGTCTGTGGCTTAGGGTAAGGTTTTTTTATTGTTTGGTATAGGGGAGTTGCGAAGGCAAAACCGATGTTACCAGCGATGTTCAGCAGTAACAGATAACTGACCACTATTAAAGGTCTTGAAGTAGAAGAGATGAGACTGATACATACGCTAGTTCAGTGCTTATGTTCTGTGTTGAATCATTCATCAACTAGTGAGCTTGTCTTACTGCTTAGCTAATATTTCAAATGTATGCCGTATTTGAAGAGTCCAGAAATAGTAAAACTTCAGGCGCTGCTGTTGGTGAAACAAAGTTAAGTGCAACTTTACCTGTTTTTTTCATAGCATGGCTTGTATGAAAAGAAGAAGACTTCTAGGAAGCAGCGAAAGGAGCGTAAGAACAGAATGAAGAAAGTCAGGGGCACAGCCAAGGCAAATGTCGGTGCTGGCAAGAAGGTAGGATGAGAATATCTCTAAGCTAGAGTGAACATGTTGCCTTTGAAATGTTGATGAGAAATTGTTCAACAGAGTAACGTTGTTTTTCTTCCATTTCTTTTACCTGTTCTGCTGGATGACAGAAGGTAATCTGTGCGGTATTGTAAGCTTCTTACCAGCTCAGTAGCTTAGTTTTGCTTCTTACTGCTGCAAGCTTAGCTGGTGTAATGTGAAACAATGCTTCTTCAATGATTGTTTCCTACCTATCACTGGAACTAAAATCAAGCTTTCGTAAATCTAATGGTATTGCTCTAATCTTGTAACTCAGCCTTGCAATATGCAAATTGGATATTCATAACACTTGTTATTCAGACTACCGAAATGCCTAATGCTACTCCACCAAGTTACTGTTGTTTATGGTGTTGTTCGTAGAGGAAATTTTGTTGAGGATGTGTGGTGGTGTAGGCATTGAGGACCGTGTGTAAATACAAAGCAGAATGCCTGCTTTATCCTGATTTTAAGTGATTCATGCCCAGGCTAGTGGGTTTTTTTCCCCCTGGTGAGAGCTGCTTATGCTGTGGCTGGAACTTAATACAAGCTTGTCAGGTATGCAGCTTGGAGGGAGACAAGAGTTCCTCGAATGCTAAACAAAAAACCTGACCGAAACTGAGGGAACAGCCTGTGTGTGAAGTAATCTTCCTTAGCAGCTTTTTGTCCTTTGAAAAACACTGAGTAAGCTGTGCAGCTGAGTGGGTTTTTTCAGTTGTTTTAACAAGGGGAAATAGGACAATGGGTTTTGACACTTAGCTCTATAGCTGCCAAAGTGCTTTGACATCTCGAAGTTTAGTAATCTTCACTTTTGCCTTTTCTCTACTTTCTTGGAATTCTCCGTCAGAAATGAAATATCTAGCAGGTACTGAAAACGAGCGTGGACGTGGTGACTGAATTATACATCACTGAAACACGTGTCCATCCTTTCCATTGAAGCACTGTACTGCCTTGCATGCATGCATGTTTGTTTTTAAACTTCTGTCCCGTAAGGGTTCAGATAACTACGCAATGAACTTTATTCCATGAGACTTAGAAATAAAATTCGGCTGATAGTGAACAAGACTTTGAAACTAGTGAAACAACATGAAAATGAGGCATTCCAAATGAGAAGAAATCAGAGGAACTCAGTGCTGTTGATTTGAAGCATTGGTTCGAAACACCTCCGGTTCTGATGCAAAGCAGTACAGTGCAGCTGCATGTGTGACTTCACCTTTGTGTGACAGTAGTCGTGCATCCTCATGAAAACCAAGGCACATCACAGCAAGTTCTTCATTTACTGTGTAAGTGACGGTCTTGTTATCACTGGATGGGAATAAAGCAGTGTTGCTGCGAAGTACTAGAGAAGATTTGTAGCCCTTTTCCTTTCTGCTTTAGTGCTGTTTGAATAATGAAGTCCTACAACTATTTACAGTAAAACAGCACAAATTAGCATTTGGTGTAGTGGTAACACTAACATACACCCTTTTGTGAACGTCAGGGGCGTCGTTTAGTGTTGCACTGATAGCAGTGGTATGGATGAACTTCTTCCCTTCAAGGTTTTTGCACTTGAAAGTAGCTGAGTGTTAATACAAAATGGTTAAAGGACTGTCACTTGAGTTACTAACGCTGTGCAGTTCATAGGCATTCTCTGAAAGCATGTAAGCACTTCAGAAATGAAGAGCAGGATCATGTGCTGTGATAATTATATAGCAGATGTGACTTCTGTACCAGGTCCCTTTCAAACTAGCAGGCAAACATCTTTTAAAATGATCTTTTAGTTGACAAGTGTGCGTGGGGTAGATCGTATTTGTTCACCAGTTTTGTTTATCTTTGTGTCCTCACGTTAGACTTAAACTAAAGACTAATTTACATGCTCGGTGGAAAACTTGGTTGAAGAGTTCTGTGCTGCATGACAGAAAAAAGCTTGCAGAATACACTTGTGTCTTAAAGCTTTGTCTTGAAAAATGCATGTTTAAACACAGTGATGTGGCATGGTTCAACATCCTTCATCGCAGCCACGTGGAGGAATTTTAATAGGAGTCCTGGAATATGTTTTGGAGTCCACCTACACAATCTGTGAAAACTGTTTATCTCGGAAATGTGTAGCACTTGATTCTGAGACATCTTCAGGCAAGTCTGTATTGTTCCAAGAGTTACGTACCATGTAGTTGTGAAAACTCTTGAAATGGTGAATCATACTCGCATAGTTTTTCTGGAGCTTTTAAGTTGGACATCAACTGTGCTGATGTTTGACTGTTAAAGGTTTTCCTTAGCGCTTCCTTTCACTTCTTGCTCCTTAGAATTCCCGTGCTGTTTTCCCTGCAGTTTCAAGACAAGTATATTAGTTTGTAGTGTTTAATGTATTTTGTAGCTCTGTAGTTAGCTGGGCTCACATAAATGTTTGCAACAAGTAGATGTGGGTGCCTCTCAGCTAGTGTTTGCATTGACAGCAAATGCAGAAAAAACTCCACCCTACCTTTCAGTGTCACAGCTGGAGTTGTGACAGCCTTTCACATGTGAGCCTTCCAAACAAATGTTGGTTGTTTTTTTTTTTAAAAAAAAAAACAAAACTTGATCAAACAGAAGTGTGGCTGGACTGACACTTTAAACCATTGTAGCCTGTAGGTATGATTGAACATGCAGCTGCATTCTGAGTATTACGTAAGCTCTGAATAATTACTGTTAGGTCTCACTTGAGTTGGAGGGAATGCATGAAATCTAATTCTACAGCCTCTAGAGTACTCAAAACTTCGAGGTTTTCCTGTCACATTTCACTGTGGTAATTGAAAAAAGCACAGTGTAAGTGTTAGTAAAAAGCCTTAAAAGTCCATCTTCTATAGTAGTAGAACTTTGATAAAATCATTATCTTATTAATTGATGCTTTTTCTTTTTCAGTAAATGAACATACTTCAGATGGCAAATGGATAACAGGTATGGTTTTAGATTGCTTTGTAAGGGTTGGTGTTCAGTAGTCTGTAGTCATTACGATGACATAGATCTCGTGTTGATTTATGCAAAGACCATTGTACTGTGCTGATACCGAACCCAGTGCAAGAGTTGAAGACTAAGAAAGACTGTTGTGCTTACTACTGAGTTGCTCATTTATGTGACTTCCACTTATGTGCAGTACCTGTTTAGCATGAAGACTGTAGTAATAAATCGTGCGGTTCAGACTTACTGTTGCTAGAACTGGTGATTATTTAGTCTTATTGTAAAGAAGGCTTATGCTTCTCCTTCTGTAGGTATGCTAAAGAGAGGATAGTACACCCTGGGGTTTTGATTGTCTTAAATAGATTGTAGTAGGGTTTCTATTTGAGGACAAATGTCTGTTTTCTTATAGATACTTACTTCAAGTAAATTGCTTACAAACAAACCTCAGACAAGTCCTAGACTCTATTTTTTTATCTTTGCTGTAGAAACATAAGTGAGTTGGGTGTGCTGTGGGCAGTAACTGTTACAGACAAAACTCTGGTTTTATTACAAGTGGTCTGAATGGCCCTTTTTAAAGTAACTTAAACAGCCTGTCTGGGAGCTGATGTAGTGAGTATAATGTCTTAAACGGAAAGCTGGTGAAGCAATTGTAGCTTGTTGAGCTGTTCTGCAGAAACGGTGGAATCCAGGCTCTTATTTATTCTCATGACAGTACTGCGAAATTTTGAACCTTAGTTTCTGAGAAAGGCAGTGTGCTTCGTCTGACTTGTTTGGGAACCAGTTTTTCAGGCTCTATAAAGTTATGAGTATAAAAATTGTTTTAATCGTGTGGCACTGATCTGTCTTTTACAGAGTGCATTATTCTATGAAGAAACAGAGAAAGAACTGTCCTGGAAAGAAGCTGTTCATCTGGCTTAACATCGAATAAACTATGTCAATAAAATGCTGGTTTGCCCTTTAGTTTTGATTTGAAAACTACCATTTTGTAAAGTTTGCGGAATTCAGGATTGGTGCACTGTTTGCACTGAATTAAAATCTTTTCGTAATTAAACAACTCTTGTTTTGAGTGTCAATTTGAAGTGAATCAGAGCTTTGTATGGGTGGTAGCGTAACCAAACTCCAAGCAGGTAGCCTTAGGTGGTGGAGGTAGGCATGCTTTTGTCAGCTGGTGCTCAAACTGGTTTGGAAAGTCCTTTTAAGATATGTTTGTTTGGCTGCCTGTGTTCTATAGACCTGTAGAATACAGCTGAAGGGAGAACAAAACACATAGACAAGAGATTGAGAGCTGCATACTTCCACAGTTAAGATTTTTGCGAAGGGAGGAGTCAGGCATGATGTGCCTTCTGTTTCTGAGCTGTCAGCACAGGCTCTCGGGTCTGCCTCTGGCCTGCAGAGGTACACCCCTAACTTTACCTCTGGTAGTGTTACAGGACTCATTATAGGTTGGATCAGTGGCTGGAGGAGGCATGCTCTGTGCTAGAAGCGTGGGGATTCTGGTGCAGGTCTTTTGAGTAGCAAGCAAAATAGAAGTTTTGTATTTTAAATGGGACTGAAACAAACTGGGCAGCTTGAGCAGCTGTGCTGATGAAGGCTCTGACTTGATTATTATTTAGGCTTGGCATTTTTGAATTGTACTGCTTTGGTACGGAGGCAGCCTATTGTAACACAGGTAAGGCATGTTTCATGTCCCGGGGCAGGGGGGAACCAACAACTTATAGTTAGAGCTGGTAAAGTGGTTGGAAGTGGGTACCGTCATCCTGGTAACTTCTATACAAGACCTGGTAAGTATCAATAGAGCACTTCATGCCTCTCATAGTTCCTTCAGTTTGAGCCTGGAGCTAGTGGGGTTGCTGTTGTCCGCATTCAGCAGTATCGCACTTCTAGCTGTACAGCAAATTTTCTGTGCCTCACACTATACTGCTTCTTCCTTTATTGTGATTAGTAACTGGGATGAGTAGGCAGTGGCCCTGGTGAAAGGACAGGTACTGCAGCTTGTTCTAAACATTGGTGAGGGATATGTTAGACTAAGGGGATGGTAAAACACAGTCATCGCTTCTAAAATCAAGAGTTTTGATTCTGAAGTCCTGTGGAGGTTAAAAGGCTTTTTCACTTGGTGGACAGACCTTCAAAGATCTATTGGATGTTATTCCCAAAGGCTGTAAGTATATTAAATTCTGAAGATTTGCTAGAGGGCTATTAAGAGTGTGCTTTGTGTACAGAAGTACAGTAAGTATGCTCAACTCCTCAGTCTGTAGATAATGTTTTGAGTAGGTGACAGCAAATTTGTGACAACTGAAAGGCTTGAGGGATATGGAGCAAATGTTATGCATGCAAGGTTTGGAGTTAGAACCTAAACCCTTTTTAAAAGGCAATACCTGCAGTAAACCCGTTCTGTATGTAACATTCAACATGGCAGGAGAGGAGAGTCATGCTATTAAATAGAATTGAGCAATCACTAGGGGGTGGTGTGAACGCAGCAATGCAAATACGAGGAAGGCTTCTGTGGCCATTTTGCATAAAATAGGCTGAAAGGAAGCTGAATTGTCCCCAGCCCAAGAGGTCAACTCCTTTGAAAACAGACAATAAAAATAGTTGTGTTTAGGATCTGAGGCTTGAAATGATATTTTTGTTTCACTGGTTCTTTTTTGAATTGAATGAAAACCATCTGTTTCAGTGGAGGCCGTACAGTTAGTGTTTTCCAAATGTTTACTGCTTTAAAGCTGTAGAGTGCTGGCACAAATTCTAGTTGCTCTTTTCAGAAGCCTCCTTACCTTCGTTTTCAGCAATCAATAAAGGATCTTCAGATGAATGCTAGCATGAAGGTATGTCTTGCGTAGTCATCTTGATGCTGTGACTTCACATAAACAACACTGTTCTGAGGTCGTGTCCCTCTTGAAGCAGAACTTTGTTCTGGAGTTGAAGTGTTAAAGATTCCCTTCTTGATTTTGTGATTTCTTAGGTGCATTTTGTTACAGGCTCGTCTAGGAGATACGGGAACTTTTCGAAGCAGATGGATTGAAATGGGCTGTCTTACTGCTTGGTGCCAAAATGTGGTGTTTGATGCCCCACTGTGACAATTTAAAACTGACAGCAAAAAATACCTAGCGATCCCGTAGAGCAACTGACTCTTCCCTTGTTGTGTGGCTGGGTTACAACCACATACCCGTAAGCAATACTTTTGTCTTGCAGTATGAGGCATTAAGCCCAAAAAATGGGGAAGGGGACGTAACGATGTTAAGTGGTCTGGAATGAACTGATCAAATTGGATCACTCTAGTGGAGTTTTTCCACCATGCTGCAATATTCTGCATTGATGTGGCTGTCCTTTTCTACTGTCACTCTGCCTGGAAGATGTGGCTGAGTAGTTGTCATGGGACAGCCTGGTGCTCCCACAGCCTGGAGGCATCAGCAGCTCTTCGTGCGAGTTCTGTTCTGCTAGCGTTTTGCCTTCTTACACTGGTGTAAGCAATGTGTAGCAGATGTGCTGTTAGTCAGAGGTTTAATGTGTGTGACATGCTATGAGGAGACTCTGGGTTAATCCCCTTTCCTATGAGAAGTAAAACAATTAAGTGGAAAGCATTGATGAACAGGAACCTTTACTTCTCTCCCTACTGTGTGCTGAAGGTACCCTTTTCTTTCTTGCTGACTGTGGCACATCCCATCATATGCTGGCAGTAGTTTTTGTCACTGCTGCTGGCTTTTAGACTTTGGCCTGGCCCTCATATTTCAATATCCCGAGTATTGCATGTGTTTGACTAGTCTGGAGCCCAAATTAGATGTGAAGGGTTTCCGTAGAAGGAACTTCTAAATTAAACTGTTGCTGAATAATCTCATATTGATACATGTGGGAAGACACTCATTAACCCCTTACCCTTTTTAATGGCTAGGACTTGTCTGAGTTGTGTGGTTTTTACAAGGGAGAAAATTACCATGTAAATTGGATTGTTCTGGAGGAAGGACTCGAAATTGTATATCTGGACTAGTAAGAGTAAGAGTGAATGAAGTCTTCCTGTGAAATACTTGAAAAGCTGCGCAGAAGCCTCGAGGCTTGACCTGATTGAAACTGGATCAAGCGGTCCAACTTCTTGCTGAGGTTCCACCTCCATGTTCAGTGAGATGTAGAAGTTGCAGCTGGATAGTAGTAGCTTCTGTCTGAAGGAGATCGTAGTCTAGAAGGCAAAAGACAAACTACAGTGGATCAAAGAAAGATTCACCAGGGAAGCAGAGTCTCTCCTGGAGGAGCGGAGATGAGCATCTTGGTGTCATAAAACAAGATACCTGTGATATAGATGAGTGATGGTAAAATTTGGCATTCCCTGGGCCATGAGGTGGTTTTGTCTCAGGAGCAGCTTGCAACAGGCTTGAGAACGACTGTTGAAGGAAAGAAATGAAGCTGGCTTGAAGTAACCGAGGCATAATACGCCATGAGAAGGCTGCAGTACCAGTAGGCAGTGGGATAAAAGGGTGATGTGGTTCTTTTTGTTTCTAGAAAATGTGTCACTTTATTCCTCAGGTATGCAGGTCACTAGCAAATCTATTTGCAACAGTCAGACAAAATTAACTTGGCCGTATTATTCTGGTCAGTTCCTATACGAAATAAATTTTAATGCCATTAGTTTCCTACATAGTGGAAATAGAACCCTGTCCTGTAGCAGCTGTTAATATTAGATTTGTACAGTAAGTTTGAAATTCTGGTTGTGAATGCTTCCTGCTCACGTGCTCTTCTGTGAGCGAAACCAGATCTATTGGGCCTCTTTTCTGGTGGATATTTTGGTGGTGCTAAGAGACCAGATGAGAGTAGTTAAATTTTTTTTTTTTTTTTTTTTTTTTTTTTTTTTTTTTTTTTTTTTT
>Ga0065711_1042631_pt1 | contig 15252 bp, 5 predicted proteins | sample Hoacrofraction12_FD_59098 | JGI IMG/M metagenome (GOLD analysis project Ga0065711, IMG submission 59098) | Hoatzin crop microbial communities from Cojedes, Venezuela - Epithelial fraction 12 v2 (version 2) | ecosystem: Host-associated > Birds > Digestive system > Esophagus > Crop | place... | reverse complement strand
GCAGCCTCCGCGGTGCCGCACAGATCACTGAGTTTACAGTGATGGGCTATCCCCCCTTACTTTTGTCTGATAAGATAAGCACCAGTTATTTACTTCGTTAGCTCTTCGGCTCTTGACAACCTCAGTCCGTTTGTCTTTTGTCTTGCATACGACAAGTCCAGCAAGGCCATCGATTACACCGCCAAGGCAAGCGCTATGTGCTCACAATGGTGGAGGCTGAGGAGCGCGCAGTGCCGGTTCGGTCCGGGAGAACGGCTCCGTGGGTTGTGTGGTTTGTGTTGTGTTTTCTCCTTATCTGTATCGTTGTTGTTCCTGTGCCCTTAGTTTGCTGTCTTGTTAAACTGCCCTTATCCCGGCCCACCAATTTTCTGCCTGTTTCTTTCCATTCTCCTCCGCACCGCGGCAGGGGGAGGGGTGGCTGAACGCAACCGAACCAGAACAATGGGTTACCTACATCACTTGTGGAGTGTCTGTCATTAGACATTTTAAAGAGTAGTTTTGAGACATTACTAAGATTGGTATAAATATACTTGTTCCAGCCTCAGAGAAAGATGTTGTGGTATTCTGAGTTCCTTTGCTGCTCCGCATTTCTAGGATTCTACGTATCTTTGAAAAACCTCATAATTTAAGCTTTTAAATTGCGGTTGCTCTCAAAATGTCCTTTGCATATTTAATAAAATGCTCGGGATTTTTTTGCTTCACCAGAAAAAAAGCATTAAAAATATGATACAGCCTTGAAATTGGAAGATTTAGGAGTTTTTCTACTTGTTTCATTATTTAGTACAGCATAGTGTATAAGTGAATGAACAAAATTTTTTGTATACTATAAATAAAAAAGTTTAGTAAACCTTTTTTTGTCTCAGTCTGCTGAATGAAAGGAGCAATCTTACAGCATAGCAATTTTAGAAGTGCGTGTTACTTCAGCGTATCTTCTCTGATATATATTTGTGTTTCACCTTATTTTTTTTTTTCTGAGTGACTTGGACCATGAAGTTTCTTGAAAAAATTCCACATTGTCTGTATTTGTAACTTCTTTTAGGTCTCCATACAAAATAAAGGTCACTGAGACAGGAATTGACTTTTAGTATCTTATGTGCAAATGGGAAACAAATCTTTGGTAAAGACCTTTAGTCACTAAATAAATAAGGATTATCATAACAGGTAAAATCTTGGCAAAACTTCCCCAAAGGTCAGCACAACCCTGATTTTGTTGAATGGATTCAGCTATGCCTTTGAAGGTGTATCAGTTTCACTAAGAGAAAGAAATTGAATTTAAATTTCTTTGCGGTTTAACCCCAGCTGGCAGCTAAGCACCAGACAGCCGCTCACTTATTCCCCCTCTCCCCGCTCCATGGGACAGGGACAGGAATGGGAAAAATTAAAAACATGTGAGTTGAGATAGAGATAGTTTAGTATGAAAGAAAAGGAAGAGATAAGAATAGTAGTAATAATTCTATATGTCACAAAACAAGTGATGCACAAATGCAATTGCTAACCACCCAGTGAACGATACCCAACCTGTCCCAAAGCAGCGATCGTTACCCTCCCAGTCAACTCCCCCCCTCCTATATACTGAGCATTACATCATATGGAATAGAATATCCCTTTGGCCAGTTTGGGTTAGCTGTCCTAGCTGTGTCACCTCACAGCTTCCTGTACACCTGGCAGGCCAGACCGGTGCAAGAAGCTGTAAAATTGTTGACTGCCTAGCAACAAGTAAGAACAGCAGTATGCTATCAGCATTATTTTCATCCCAAATCTAAAACACAGCACTACACCAGCTACAGGAAAGAAAATTAACTCTATCCCCACCAAAACCAGGGCAAAGGTGAAAAGGTATAATGAACTGCCTTTTGTGCTGTTGTCTTAATCATGAACAGAAGAAGACCTCTGATGTGTGAGGAGGTCCAGCATGAAAACAAAAACCCATACTGTTCCACCTTAACCATGGATCTGTTAGCATCTGAAAAAATGCATGTATTGCTTTGTACAGAAAATATCATAATGGCTTTTATATCAAATCATTCCTGTTGGGATACTGGAGTATTCTTTAGATTAAGCTGCAGCTGCCTATGCTTTTCATTCCATCCCTAGTATTTGTGAGAGCCAGACCTAATTTCATTATTATTCTGATTTCTTAAAATTATTCATTGTTAAACTATGCGAGCATCTTACATTGACCTGTAATGTGACTCTTCCACCAGGATGAGATCTGTACTGCTCTAATTGTGAATTTCAAATTGCTTACAATGAATTGAGAACACCATACAGTTTTTAATGTACTCACAACTTGTTTCTGAGTTAAAATAAAATGAAAAGTTAATGCATTAAACAACCTCACTCTTTGGGTAGTCCCTTGAAAATACCTGTCATCTTAATAGATTCAATCATTAATTAGACGGTTAAGAGTAGCTGAGTAGTAGCAATGCAGCTTATTTTTGGATTTGCTTTTTATGACTATTACTTGAACTCAACTGGACAGCACATACCCCATGGATGTAAAATACCTCCTTTTACAACCTCTGACTTTTCACCAACATTTTTTTTAAAATATCACTGAAATAAATGAAACTTGTCATAACAGAACTCACCTCTTGCTATAATAGTGACGCTAAGGATTAGACAGAAAGGAACCAAAAATAAGTATAATTTTATATAATGTTTTAAATACATTTTTCCAAGAAAGTTTTTAGTGTTTATTTCTACAAACTTTGCCCTCTAAGAATAAATTCTGAAGGGAATAAAAGTTGCATTTCACCCCTTTGATTTTGAAATTGACAGAAATGGGCTTACCTTTCACTGAGTGTGACTTAGGTTATGGACTAGGATCCACATAATGACAGGATTTGGTCCCCATTCACGTATATAATAATGAACATGGAGAGAATTATTTCAATAAGGCCTCGTACTTGTGATTGCAACCACCTATGTGGAAGCAAATACTGCTTCTGTGCAAAACAAACGAGTCCTCAGTTACCTGTATCCAGCTTTCATATTTGTCTTTTTAAAAATTCTTTACCTGGCCTACAGAATTTTAGTGTCTCTGATCAGGCACCAGCTGAATGGGATTTTTTTGGTATATTGGATTCTTCTTTGTACACTCAATACATTTAATTAATAATCATTTAAAAACTCTTGAAAAGTAATTAAATAGTTTGGGTAATGAGCACATTCTGTGAAATATATGTATAGTCATTCAATGGAAAAAATGAAGAAAAACTCATTGTCTTGTGCTTTAAAAAGTCATTTCTAAAGACTTAGATAGAACTTTTTGCAATTGTAGTTGCTGAAAAATAATAAATTAAAAAAAATGAAATTTTTGAAAGATTATATGGAGCTTTTCATTCATGATTCCAAATTGATTTTAGACAAAGATCAGTGGTAAGACACAGCAGAATCACAACATTCGGAATTATTTGCAGCTGGTTTTTGGGCACCATGGATAATGCATTTTGTTTAGCATCATGTTTCCTTTGAAGACTTTTAGAACAGAAACATCACATCAGACTCCCCAGTATATATCTCTGTTTCATGTACACAGACAAAAATTGCTATGGACTTTCTTTATGACAAAGTCTGATAATCACTAAACTCTCCACAAAATGTTACAAAACCAAATTTCTGAGAAATCTGAAGTTATAAGATTTCTAAATTTCTTTTAAATATATGCTTCTGCTGAATTTTTTCTTCTCTGATTGTATTTACTGATCATTATTTTTTGATCTCTATATACTAGTAATCTGTTCTTCACACTGTCTTTGAGACCTCTTTTTTAGTTTTAAACAAGCTATTGCAATCTGTTTGCTTAGAGTCCCATGCCAAAAAAAAGCAACAAGACAGCATGTGTTATCGTGCTGTATTAGAATTCAAGCAATAGGCCCCTTTCACTTCTGATCACCAGAATTTTCATTTTAAGGAATAGCAAAAAAATTTTAATACCTTTCCATAATTTGATTCCAGCTACAAGAGTTGTGTCCGTGCAGTAGAAAACACATAAAATCTCCCTTTATAAATGCTATGATGATTTTTTAAAGCACTCTTATGTTGAAAGACTACTGCATGTTACAGTCTGCATTTCTTGCGTTAGAGCTAGTTTCGTCAGATCAGCAGAGGCTTGAATGTGTTTAGCACTGAGGGAGGCGGACGCAAGGTTCTGCTTCAGGGATTTGTAAGACTCATTATCATACCATTTGAGTTACAACTACACTTCTTTAGAGTAGGAGGATGCTTTGTCAAAATCTCCAGGATGAGTAAGATAACATATCAAGACCTATTTGTAGCTCTGGAACAACAGACAAACGGGTACATTGAAAGTATGCTATGGCTCTGTTTGCTGCATACTACACTTCAACAGTTGTTTTTGTCACAGAATCTATCGCCTCTCAGGGTTCCTATTGTCTCTGCTTCTGTTTAGAGAAGTATTGACGGCGTTCCATATGTCATAATGCTTTGCAGCCCAAGTAAAACTTGTATTAAATATATTTGTTATTTAGATTGCCCCTAATTTTATTTTAAGGGCCTTCTCCAGGCTCTGAATAATAGCCAGAGGGAAAAAAAATAGGATATGATAAAGGAATTCTTAATTTGGTGCTCTTGATTTAGCCTTGCTGTAGTCAATGAGCATTCACCATTGCATTACCTCTAAATTCAAGCTTTTGCACATATGTGGCAGAGTAAGACATGAAAGGCTACAGTTTGATAAACACTTCTTCCCAGTGCCTGTGCTGACTCAGGCAGTCCCTACATATCTGGCACTCCTTATCTTCATTTCCCTTGGCTAAAAATAAGAAGGGAAATGGCTTATTTTTACTCTGGATCAATTTTTCAATCCCACAGCACAGACCTGCAAACTGTTCTACTAGCTTGACTGAGAAGATGGCATAAAGGTTACAATGATTGATTAGAACTCCTTAACACAGTACTGATGCTGAAAGAACTGTTCTTTAAAATACACTGCAAAGACACACATTACATGAAACTCCTTCTTAGGTTGTGTGTAAATGCAAAAAAGAGAAAGGGAAGAGCTGTTTCGAACCAACTATTTACTGATTTTTCTATTGTGCACTACTGTTTTTTTGACAATCCTGATGGTTGTAGTATATACCTTTTTTTTCTCGTTCATCAATAAATGAATCACTTTTTTTTTTAAAGATGCAAAACTCCAAGCAGTTAAGAAATTGAATCTTATTTTAACCCCAACTGCTCTTCCTATCCAGGAAAACCATTCTTTATTAAATTGCCTTTTCTGTGTTTAAGTTTCTTAAACTGGCTTCATTCAATTTTTTGTGTGTGTGGTCTTCTGAGTGCTTATTACTCTTTTTGTTTCTTGAATTCCTATAGCATGATTTAACATGATTCTTAATATGCTTAATAAATCTTGGATATATTTTCTTAAGTGTAAAACTACTTCACAGGTAACTTACCATTAACAGAATATGCTCAGGAAAATACTGGGTAGTAGATACGAAAGGAGCCTCTGTTCTCACAGAAAAATGTGACCTGAAGAATTCTTTTTACTAATGGATGTGTCCACCAGCTTCCAGAGGTCAATTCTCTACTACACTTTGGGTTATACTGCATTATTTTACTTCCAACAAGCTACGTTAGACTAATGCAGGATTGTATACGAGCAAAAAAAGATGGATACAGTTCTTTGTTTAAATTAATGTCTAACCCAAGTTCTTCTAAGATTTTAGTTTTAAGATCTTATCCTTTCCAAGGAAAAACAATTAAAGTTTCTGCCATTGAATACTTCTCCACAAGAGAATGACAGTAACCATTCTTGTTATGCACAAAGGAGTCCACACACTGTGAAGGGACGATTTCAAATGTCTTCTTTATTTAATCTCAGTAACAGAAGCAATACATTTATTTTGTTTAAGAGGTTCTTCAGCATTTTTAACCAGTGTCAGATATATGTTTTTCAGTTTTTTTTTTCCCAGTAGGTTCCATTTTCTTCACCTGCATGTCATCATGATTTTCTGTAAGTATGATTGGACCAAACCTAAGTGTACTTTTCTGTATAGTGGTGTGCCACGAGGATGCCTTATTGATCGTCATTCCTTCACAAGGATTTTTTTTGTAATGTAAGATTTATTTTATACTAAAGTACCAGAAAACAAATGCGTTCAGTTTTGACTTTTGTTCTCCAAACCACTGAAGAAATATATTCATAGGGTGCCATTGAAATAAATACTAACATCAATAGGACCAGGGCCACAGGGATGAATTCTGAAATAACACAGCTTTTGGTTGTTACAGGCATTTGCCATTCAACTCCTTGTTTTTGTCTTCTAATTTCAAGAAATTTTCTGATAACCACTTTTTGCTTCAAAAAATATGAATTTTCATTGTTACATGAACAGAATTAAGTCAAATTTCCTTGTAAATGGAGATTAATTATTCCCTGTATTATTTTTATTACCACTGCAAGAGACTATGTACATTAATCTCAAGTAAAAAAAAAAACAAACAAAGAAAAGTCTTCAGAATGACCTTGGAATAAAACTGCTCATATTGTTATTCCAGTGCCAGAGTTACATGTCATTATTCCACTGCTCAGCTTGTTAACTCTTTTCTTTCCAGAAATCTACTGGACTTTAAATATTATTATGAATTGACAAAATTCTATGTGGTCTATTCCATTTAACACCTTGACAAGATAATTTGCCCCCTTAGCTCTAATCTTAGCCATTTTTACTTTTATCCTGTCTGATTTATTTTATCTGTGTATGACAAGACAAAGTGTAGTGGCTTTACACTAAAAGAGGGTAGATTTAGAATAGATAAAAGGAAGAAATTCTTTAGTCTGAGGGTGGTGAGGCACTGGAACATGTTTCCCAGAGAATTTGTAGCTGCCCCCTCCCTGGAAGTGTTCAAGGCCAGGTTGGACGGGGCCTTGAGCAACCTGCTCTAGTGGAAGGTGTCTCTGCCCATGGCAGCAGAGTTGGAACCAGACAATCTTTAAGCTACCCTCCAACCCAAAACATTCTATGATTCTATGACAAACCTTTGTTCCTGTCTTAGCTACAGTGTGTGTATGTGTTTTTAAGTACCATATTAAGAAATACTTAGCTAATATTCCATGCTGATGATCCAATGTACTATTAATTCATAGCTCATAGGCTGAAAGAAAGACAGTCACTTTCAAGAAACAAGGAAGTGTCTATATGGCAAGAATAAGGAGTCTGGATTTGGACTTAAACTAAAGGTTCTACAACAGATCACACTTGGGAGACTGATTCACAGGTATGATGGCTTACTTGAGTTGATGCAGAAAGTCTTAACCCCACTGTGTGGCCTGCCTTTCTCTGCCTTCCTTATGCATAAACAAGTCAGCCAACATCAAGTGCTTAAACGTCTTCACTTCATAACTTGGTATGTTAACGAAAAATAGCCCCAGTGAAAATTTCCCTCTTTCTGTAAGAGTGTAGTTAGCTCCAATTGCAAAGGAGTGCAAACTTCCAAAACAGGGCCAGAGTGTACAGCTGTGGATAAGACTTTCTCTAGCTATTTGTGAATCTGTTCATTCTATATACAAGGGCTAGTATATAGAACAGATCAAATATTTTTCAAGGTCACTTACAACATTCTTCACTGCAATGACTTTAAATTTGCTGCAGGGTTTTGTTGGACTTCGTCTCTTTCAAGAACAGTCTTTCAAATTTTGTAGAAAGCAGACTTAAAAAAAGTTTATTAGTAAGAAATCTAATTATTTTTTTTTCAGAAATAATAACCTCTCCATACTGCTTGTTTTTGTTTTCTAGTTAGTCAAATATTTTAGTAGCTGTAGGCTATAAAATCTGTCATTTATTGTAAGAAATGGGGTGGAGAAGTGTTCTTCCCGTCACAGCTGATGACACCTAATTATATACCAGAAAGTAAAACTCCCTGGGGAAGAAAAGAATTCAGATCATGCTCAAGTGCAATTGTTTAAGTCTATTTTGGATGGTGTGAGTATTTATGAGCTCTATTAATAATAAATGAACTAATGTTGTAGCTCTACAATTTGCAGACAACCTCATCTGACCGTTGAGAATAAGTTGGCTTTCTGGCAGTAATGAAAGTACATAAATATTAATATCTTAAGAAAAAAAACTCTTATCACTGCATAATGGTTGAAAGTACATAAAATGTAATGAAAAATATGAAAATTATTGGGCATTGCAATTTAGGGTAGCTAACTATATTTCTTCATTTATGGTTTGAAAGACACATTAGATATTCTCTCACTAACAGAAGCCGTTACATATTTACCCTTCAAGCAGTTATTCGACCAGGAGTATTAATTACTTGTTGAATCACAGTGCTGGAGAAATATACAGATGCACAGTAACTTTGTGAGCCTTTGCATATAACTTTTCAGTGTACTTTTTATACTTCTCTATAAGTTAAATTAATGCTAATTAATTCCAGGTAAGATAAAAAAAGAGATGAGCCCCGTGTAAAAGTGCACTAATCATACTCACTTTGTAATTTTATGTTGATATACACACAGAAGCCAAATCAAATGTCAGTAAATGTCTTCTAAACACCTGTTTGCAGTTTGAAAATGTTCATAATTACAAAGCTTGTTAGCTTTTTGTTCGGGGCTGTTCTTACTTTGTTACATAATTAATCCAACAAAAATTGTACCATACTTAGAAGGAAAGTGATTCATTCACGGTTTCTGTTTTGTATGATCATCATTATAATGCCTGTGGAGCAGGACAAAATATAAAACTAACACTTTCCTTCATTTCTTAAAATCTGAGGACATGCTTTTACCCACTTTGAATAAGGTGCGTGACTACACTTGTAGCGTACTCCGCAATTCAGAAAAGAAGCAGCACCCTCTGAACTGGGAGTCAGGATAGTTCTGTTCCTTCCACATAGTTTTACAGTAGGGAACGTTTCTGCCTCCTTGGGGATTTCTATTCCAGTATGTGAATGGTATGCACCATGGGAGTCCTACTTATCCTGGGAACTGGGGCAGGAGTGGAAAGAAGGCACAGGGTAAGAGTTAGAAAACTTCTGCAACTTTGCAAGTCACATATGCGGTTTTTCTTTTCCAGTGTGTCCAACAACGCTCTGCAAGCTTTTCTCCTTCATTTTTCCTACAGTTAAGCAATTACTTGTACCAAACAGTGACAGAATATTTTCATTTCTGAAATCAATAAACATAACCAGGAACTGTAAAAGATTAAAAAAATAAAAAATACAAAACTATGATGCAAGTTAATTGTTTTTGTCTCCTGTCAGTGAATTCAGTAATTCTTTTCAGTAGCATAAACATGTATCTTTATCATATAAGGACAGGCTGAGAGAGTTTGGGTTGTTCAGCCTCGAGAAGAAAAGGCTACGGGGAGACCTTATAGGGACCTTTCAATAATTAAAGGGGGCCTATAGGAAAGATGGGGACAATCTTTTCAGCAAGGCCTGTTGTGAAAGGACAAGAAGTAAAAGAGGGTAAATTTTGACTGGATATAAGGAAGAAATTTTTTACAATGGGGGTGGTGAAACACTGGAACAGATTGCCCAGAGATGTAGTGGAGGCTACACCCCTAGAAACCTTCAAGGTCAAGTTGGATGGGGCTCTGAGCAACCTAGTCTAGTTGAAGATGTCCCTGCTTACTGCAGGGGGATTGGGCTAAATGGCCTCTAAATGTCCCTTCCAACCCAAAGCATTCTAACATTCTATGATCATCACACAATTTCAGATGACTACTCATCTATTTATGTATCAGAACTAAGTGTAAAATAATTGAAGGATCCCCTGGCAGGACAGGAAGGACATAAAAGCATGAGGGTATGAGCAAATATAACCCTGAATCTGAAATGCAAAGCAGTACGGAGGGTACAGCTATGGTTCAAAGTCTACAGTAGCACCTACAGAACAGATCTGACTTCTTCCACAGGTTGATACCACTCTATATATCAAGACACTTTATGAGCTATACTTTAATCAAAAGATATAGCTCAGAGAAAGATAGACTGATAAAATTTCCTTTCTCTTCCTCTCTCAGAAAATGTACATTTTCCATTTATTTGGGTAATTAATCTGTTTTGCATACCACCCCTCCAACCCAGTGTCTTCTCTTTCAGAGAGTTTAAGAGAATTAAACACAGGAAATGTACAAGAACTAAGAATGAATCTTTTTTTTGTGGTTCTCTTCCTATTGTTGAGGCCTATTGTGCAGGTGCTTTTGCAAAAATCTTTGTACCACAATGCACAGACAATATGAGAAAACTTGCCTGTGTCATAGTCTTGAGTCAGGATTTTGTTGATTATCCCCAAGCTGACAGAACTGGGCATTTGGTAACTCAAGCAGAGGGTAAAAAGCAACAATAGGGAATAAGTTACAAGACCCTTCAACAAGGAGGCCTTTATTTCTTTTCCAACACATTACTAACAACAGTCTCTCTTAGTATTATCTTGATAATTACTAACCTGTAGTGATCTTGGTTTTTATGGTGTTCTTCTTTGAGCCTCTGTTGTATTATATCCTCATACATGTGCATCCACACTCGTACACATACAAAGACTATTTCAAAATTTTCTGTTTAGAACTCTACCAGCTACAAAACCCTAGCCTTAAGAGGTTCTAATTAGTCTAAAACTCTTCTTTCCTAACTACTCTTATATAGCTGCTGTAATACAACTGTGTGATCCCCCAAACTCTAGACATCCATCGCATTCCTAACAAGGCATTAGCAGGGTCAAAGTTTAACCCTCATTCACTGAGAAACATTAAACATGAATAATTGGAGATACTCTTGCTATTTTTAAACACCTCAGAGAATCTCTATACCAATAATTTATTTAAACCACTAGCAGTGAGATGGTAGTATTGAATTCATTAATAATTTCCATTTTGTGAACTTCTGTTTCACTTTTCTAAATCAGAAATGTAAACATATCTTACTTCTAGCAATTTTCAGAAACCTGAGGGACTTCTTTACCTTCTTTTAATTATCATAAATCATGAGGTTCTTTGCAGTTGACCAGTACATGCTGGAGAGGGCAAGGCATACTATTCTTTTCTTTGAGATATTTCTAATAAGAAAAAAAAAATCAGAAAGTTGGTAGGTCAGTGTTGGTGTAGCCAAGATCTATTAAACACATCATTCTTCATTGAAAAGAATGTTAGGGGTATCATCAGGGCTAAGTGCAGATGTCCTTGTCCATGAAGAACTGAGTATTACTCCACTGGAGTTAATGGTCCAGGTCTTCTCATAATATTCCCACACCTCCCTCAGGTCAAAGGAGTTTCCCCAACCTGTGCAAGATGGTTTTCTCTTGGGGTAGGGTACTACTCCACACACAGACGAATTAGAATCTGTCCAAGTGCTCTGTCACCTTTATTAATACATGGTGAAAAGTTTTCCTGGTTTTAAAGAGTTATATAAACTATAATGCTTTTTTTTCCCTTGTATCTTATCACCCAAATAGTCCCATTGTGTTTCAATATAGCTACTATAAGAAATAATGTACGAAAGAGTGAATATAGATATCTGAACTGTCATTTATATGGATAATATCTATGCGCATTATGAGACCAATGACTTAGATTTCTGCTTTTAAAGATACGAAGTTTTCATAAATTGTTTGAAATATTTCCTGTTTTCTAGCTGCAGATCATCTCTGCAAAATATTTCTGTTTTTTAATCATTTACTCTCTAAAAGTAGGACAAAAAAAGGCATAATTTCAAGCAATTAAGGTTCTGACTGAAAAATTTTTAACTATTAGAAGAGTCAAACATTGAAGCAGGCTGCCCAGAGAGGCTGTGAAATCTCCAGCCTTGGAGTTTTCCAGACCAAACTGGATACTGGCCTGGGCAACCTGATTTGCTCCATCAGTTGATCCTGCTTTGAGCAAGAGGTTGCGCTATAAAACTATTCAGGTTTCTTCCAGACTGAATTATCCTATTAAACTATGCTGCTAATGGCATGACTGGCTAGGTAGGTGAGGGAGGAGCAGTGGATGTTGTCTATCTCGACTTCTGCAAGGCTTTCGACACTATCTCCTATAACATCCTCATAGGGAAGCTCACAAAGTGTGGGCTGGATGAGTGGTCAGTGAGGTGGATTGAGAACTGGCTGAATGGCAGAACTCAGAGGGTTGTCATTAGCGGCGCTGAGTCTAGTTGGAGGCTGGTAACTAGTGGTGTCCCCCAGGGGTCAGTGCTCGGCCCAGTCTTGTTCAGCTTCTTCATCAATGACCTGGATGAAGAGTTAGAGTGTACCCTCAGCAAGTTTGCTGATGACACAAATCTGGGAGAAGTGGTGGATGCACCAGAAGGCTGTGCTACCATTCAGTGAGACCTGGACAGGCTGGAGAGTTGGGCAGAGAGGAACCTGATGAAGTTCAACAAGGGCAAGTGCAGGGTCCTGCACTGGGGAGGAACAACCCCATGCACCAGTACAGGCTTGGGGTGGACCTGCTGGAGAGCAGCTTTGCAGAGAGGGACCTGGGTGTCCTGGTGGATGACAGGTTAACCATGAGTCAGCAGTGTGCCCTTGCTGCCAAGAAGGCCAATGGCATACTGGGGTGCATTAGGAGGAGTGTGGCCAGAAGGTCGAGGGAGGTTCTCCTTCCCCTCTACAGTGCCCTAGTGAGGCCCCATCTGGAGTCCTGTGTCCAGTTCTGGGCTCCCCACTTCAAGAAAGAGGAGGAGCTACTGGAGAGAGTCCAGCGCAGGGCTACGAGGATTATGAGGGGACTGGAGCATCTCTCCTGTGAGGAAAGGCTGAGGGAGCTGGGCTTGTTCAGCCTGAAGAAGAGAAGGCTGAAAGAGGACCTTATAAACGCTTATAAATATCTTAAGGGTGGGTGTCAGGAGGATGGGGTCAAACTCTTTTCAGTGGTGCCTAGCAAGAGGACAAGGGGCAATGGGCACAAACTGAAGCATAGGAAGTTCCATCTGAACATGAGGAAGAACTTCTTCCCTCTGAGGGTGGCGGAGCACAGGGACAGGCTGCCCAGGGAGGTTGTGGGGTCTCCTTCTCCGGAGATATTCAAGACCTGCCTGGATGCAGTCCTGTGCAGCCTGCTGTAGGCGACCCTGCTTCGTCAGGAGGGTTGGACTAGATGACCCACAGAGGTCCCTTCCAACCCCTACTATTCTGTGATTCTGTGATTCTGTGATAATTCGATTAATTTTGAATACTAGGCGTACTACACTTCTCAATTTCTTACTGACTCTTACTTAATCCTAATCTCTCCCCACATTTTCTTCAGCCGTACATAGAAAGTGTACTGTCAAAGTGTATCAGGGATAGGGACTGTGGAGCTTAGCAATAGTCTACTACCTTGGAGAATAAGGAATACTTTCCTGCTGTCTTAGTGCCTACATGTTTTACATTTCAGGTGCCCTAGGAGAAACTTCTTTGAGTTTTCTGTCTTACCCCATCTCTACCTCCAACTTCTAAGTGGTTACAGACAGTTACAGATTAAATCTTCCTTTGGTCTGCCTTAGTTTATACTTTAAAAGAGACTTCACTATGGCACTTTTTCTTCATGGTCTAAGGATAAAATGAGGATGGACAATCATATATACTTTTATTTGCAGAACACTGGACATTTCTGTTGTTGAAGCTGTGTCGTATGTTTTATACGAGATGGAAAGGTACTTTTGAAAAAATAATCTGGCTTTTCACAATTATCCTTTGTTTCGATGACCAATTAGTATTGAAACTCAAGGTTCAATTTTTTTTTTTTCTCATCCTGCCTGTTTCAAGGCTAAATCCACACTTCTACTTACATTCTACCATTTAACCTCTCTGTTCTGGAATTGATTTCACTTGAACTGGACAGTTTCTTTCTGCCAGAGCTCAGTGTTAGCATCTCTAGAAGCACATCATCGACAGTCTACAATTGCTGGTTAACAACGTCCTGGAGCTGCACATTGATAAGTCCTCCTTTATTCCAGAGTAGAGAATATTCTACATAAGCAAGGATGTCTGAGACAATAGTTGTTAATCATCTTTATGTTGTATAGTAACTTTAGTTTTTTAAAAACTTCTAGCACTTTAGAGTGGATTTTCTTATAGTAGACTAAATGACTATCTTTCAAAAAAAGAGGCCACTCTGAACCAATTTCTCAATAACTGCTGCGAAATGTGATATGCTATTCTATGTCTTAAAAAAAGGCTGGCAGTAATTTGAAATTGGCAAACTATTGATTTTTTTCTGCTTTCCTTATCAGAAATAAACAAACTCTTTTATATGACATTGAAGTTAAAAAAAAAAGAAAATAAAAGCACAAAGAAAATCAATCTGAAACAATTATTGGGAATGGAAAATATGTATTTAAATAGATGAAGTTTGTCAATACTCTGAGCAAATGAAAGCAGCATCGTGTAATGAAAATCATCAGACTACCTTAAAAAGAAATGAAATTACCACCACCTGGTAAAAGTGGTGTTCAGATATACGTGGAGAAATTAATGCTTACCAGAATTAAAGGCAAACATGGTTGCAGAAACAAAGTCAAATCAAGCAACTGTGTCCTCTGCATTATAATGTGATTATGTTAGAATTAGACAGTTTATGTGTGACCTGTATTGAAATCCTAGCAGTATCCTACAGTAACCATCTCTGTAGTATTCTGAGCACACACACTACAGTCATTTTGCTTTCAGTGGCCCTCGGTCACTGTCAGCTAAGGATCATTAAATGTTGAGCATAGCACTCTGTAAGAAAAGATTCACTGTCGAAGTCTAGTGCTGGATGAGAATAGTTAGTGTGCGTTGATGAAATGCAGTAGTACTTGAGATGGTGGGTAACAAGCAAAGCACTTTCAGCTCTACTGTATGCAAGGAAAATCCAAATATATATGTAAAGATCTGTTCCCTTTTCTAGATCTCAGTCTGTAATCTCTGAGTGAGACTCTTCCTATTCAGAGCTTAATGAGTTCAGTGTGATCAAAATGTGTGTTACCCAAAGCATTATGGAAATCCACACAGTCTTTCAACATATGATCTGTCCATAGCTGAAAACTGTCTATATTTTCACACAACCATTGCCAAATTGAACTGAGGCTGTTTTCATGACTTATTGGAGGCATAAATGTGACTCATGCTCTCGCTCAGTGCACTTCTGCCTTATGCATCTAATTATTCGAATGGAAAAGACTATCACATATTGCAAAAGAGGAGGACTATTTGCCCATACACAAATGTTAAAGTCTCTGGTCATGGGCATGAATCTTGTATGCTCAGGAAATTTCTAGTAGCATCTACAGTTTATTCAAAAAAAAAAAAAAAAAAAA
>Ga0065711_1007263_pt1 | contig 15252 bp, 6 predicted proteins | sample Hoacrofraction12_FD_59098 | JGI IMG/M metagenome (GOLD analysis project Ga0065711, IMG submission 59098) | Hoatzin crop microbial communities from Cojedes, Venezuela - Epithelial fraction 12 v2 (version 2) | ecosystem: Host-associated > Birds > Digestive system > Esophagus > Crop | place... | reverse complement strand
CGTCTGAACATGAGGAAGAACTTCTTCCCTCTGAGGGTGATGGAGCACTGGAACAGGCTGCCCAGGGAGGCTGTGGAGTCTCCTTCTCTGGAGATATTCAAGACCCACCTGGACAAGGTCCTCTACAGCCTACTGTAGGTGACCCTGCTTCGTCAGGGGAGTTGGACTAGATGACCCACAGAGGTCCCTTCCAACCCCTACCATTCTGTGATTCTATTCTATGATCATAAGGATACGTCTACAGGACCCACGAGTTACTAGGGCTACTGGAAGCAACATTGTCACCTCGTGGTATAACCTTGCCAATGCTGCTTAGTCTTGCTGATGTATCTAAACAGAAATAATACAAGTATTCCTGCACAGCCTTGCTTGGGGCTGCACATGCATGCTTGCCTGAACTGCAGCAAATCTCTGGATGGTCCCTAAACTTAGAAGCTCTAGTTCATCGCTCCAGAATTATTTTTTTTTTTCTCACATGGATTCTTGCTTTCTCCTAGAGTATAGATTTATTAAAACTAAGAATTGGGAGCAGAGGTGTTTATATGTAAATATAGAAAAGTCTGGAGCTCATTTAAATGGTCTTGGTCAGAAAAAGAAAAGCATGGCTGCCTTTCAGCCAAACACTTGTAAATTATTATGGTTTTGATTTATAACTACTCATTTTCATTTTACACATGATCATGCAAAACCGACCTGTATGCCTAGGTGCAATGAACCAGAAAGACTGACTGGAATATTAAAGAGAATAACAGTACTATAAATCCTGTCGTGCTGGTGTTTGTGTTCTCGGTGTGAATGCTACTTGGCATCATGACAATTCCATTTTTATCTATTCATTTCTTCAGCTGCCTAATTGCTAGGTTACAGCAGTATGCAGAAATTTAATGCATCGTTAAAAGATCACTGAAAGTTTGTCTTAAAGTCTTTTTTTTTGTCTCGTGTTTCTAAGTCTTTAGGATCTTAAACTTTAAACTTGTATCTGCAACAGTTTCAACTGAGTTTGGATGGTAACAGTAAAAAGCCACTAATTAAAAGTAAAGACAAAATAACAGAAAAAATACGTGTTGCTATGTCTTCACACCCTGCCCAGTAGGCTGGAATGCTTGAGCACTTCTCGTTCTTGTTTTTGTTGCATTCGTGACCTCGGTTCTTGCTTAGTTTGAACTTCCTTTTATGCAGTGTGGAGTAATTGAAGTGTTCTTACTTGCACATGCCAAGATTTTGGCACTTCATAAAGTTTTTGTTTTCTCTCTAGTCTTTACTCTTTCACTTTCCCTCCAATCAATTGAATTCTGAGAGATACATTTCAATCATCCGTATCAATGGTGAAAGAAATACTGTTGATTTCTGTGTGCAGTCATTTCAGCAGTTTGTGTATGAAGCATTACACTATCAGAAGCTGTGGTAATAGGGACCTTGCAATGAGAAAGTAAAATCTGACCAAGACACAAGTTCTGACCTTGTGTGCTGTTTCCTTAACAACAAGATGGAGCATGATCTTGACCTTGTCTCAGAAGTGCTATTTTTGATCTTAGATTCAAGCAGTGGCACTAATAAAAAGTAAATAACATTCATCCCATGTTGAAGTCAAAGAAGGGCATACAGCTCTTTTTTTGTCTCATTCCTTGAATCTACACTGGTTGTTTTTGTTTTGTTTTTTCTTTGTGGTTTTTTTTTGTTTGTTTTTTTGGGTTTGGTGGTGGTGGTGGTTTTTTTTTTTTTTAGATTATGTATGTGGGCTATCAGCAAGACCCTAACTTGCATTTTTTTGAAATTTTTTTGTCAACTTCTGTCTAGAGGTGTGCCTCTATCTACCTGGCATACGTAGATTAGTACGAGTTGTACAAGATGGTAGATCTCTCAAACTGTACTCTATGGACTTGTTCTTGTTTACATTGTGAATAATCTGTAGGTATGTTGAATAATCTGTATTTATGTTATTTCTCTTACTTCTAGTCCATACCTAATGTCTGTTAGAGCTGGTCTACATGAGAATTTGGTGTGAAAATTATGAATATAAAGTGCAATAAATACGCCATGCTGTTTCTGTGAGAGCATTCAAGTATATGTTAACAGCACATCTAATTTGAGTTGGCTCATCTGAGATGGAGTAGGTTACCTCCTGCTTTGTGCAGAGTGTCTGCAAAGGGAATTAAAATTGAGTGGCTGCTGTGCTGAAAACTTGTACCCCTTGTACTACATGCACTCAGAAAAGCCTCACTTCTACTGACAAGCATTTTATTTGGTGTGAACTCAGTCAGAAACTAAGTTGTCATTGGCACCAGTGCAAGACTAAACACCGAAGAAAATGGAGCTGAGAGTTATATCTGTATTGTATGCTACATTTGTTTGTAAAATCAGGGTGGCTGAAATGAAAGGTTACCATGGGTTTCTTTGGTACCCTAGTTTTTTAGAATGCAGTGTTGAACAGCAAAATGATTTGAAAAGAGCAGGGACAGCAGGAACAATACTACTTGTCAAAAAATGAAGCTGTACACTAGTGTATGGTGGAAATAAATAGCACAGATACCTGCTAGAAAGAGATACATTTGCATAATTTTGTTGTGTTTCTAAAATTCTCACAACGCTTACACAAAATATGAATATAAGAAGCTGAATGGGAGTGATCATTAAGTGATTCAAGCACATGCCATATGCCTGAAAGGTTATTAAGAATATTTCTGAGTCTGGGTTAACTGCGTAGTTATATAGCCCAGCGCCTGCTCTCTTTGAAAAGATGTGTCTAATGATTTGTCAGTCAGCAGGCTGCTGTATTGGGCTCTATTCTACTGAGTTCATATGTTTGATATTTCTGTGTGTACCAATGGGACTTGCTAGCTTAGGTCTAAAACTGGCCCTAACATCTCCAAACATCTGTGTACCTTTAGCACCCTTTCTCACAATTTCAACTACAAGTATACCTTGGGCTACAGTATAACTCTTCAGGGAAGCTGGGTAAATGCTATGCATATACCTTTCAGAAGTGCCAGTACTCTTCATTTCATGGGGAAAAACAGAGCTAGCAAAACAACAAATCCTGGATATGTTTCTCTTCCTCAATTTTCTTACTACTCTGAAACATCCTTTGGGCTCTAGGATCAGTCCTTTTGGGATTTTGGGTTCAGAATTGCTTTCTTGTAGCTCATGACTGGTCTCCTGAGCTGTTGAATCTTTCCAGCTTAGCTCCTCTTTAACCCTGGTCATTTCTGGAGCTAGATCAACATCCCTGCTGTAAATGAATGTTCCTCTCTTATCTCCTTCCCAAAGCTTCCTCTTCATCTACCCAAGGCTTCCTGTGTTACAAACCTTTTGAACATTTGGTTGCTCTGGTAACTTTCCACTGCACACAATTCACATCTTACAAGCATTAAGTACAGCATTAAGCATCCTCCATTAGTTTTCTCAGTAGAGAGAGATGCAAAGGCACAGAGGCCTTTCATGAGGCAGTGGTTTGCTTTGCATTCAGTTCAAAACACTGCACAGTCTTGTTCTTAGATTCCTCTGATTCTCATTGTTTTGATGTGCAATCTTTCCTAGACATTTCTGTACACAGGGTTATTTGCAATGTTAATAAGTGTAGTGGTCAAAACAGGAATTCATCATGCTTGTATGGATATTTTGGAGTCCAGGCATCCCCGTTTGTCTCATTTTCTTTAAATAAAGAGTGCCTATACACATGCTTATTGGTGTAATGTACTTACACCTGACAATTTCAACCACTCTGTGCCTGTGTACGCATGGGAGATGAAAAGAGGGAGGGTGAGACGATGTAGAACACAAGTAACTTCAATCCTTACTGTCATTTTCTCAGGAAAGGTCTCTGGGAGGTCACAGATCACGTTTTATTGTATTGCTTGTACCAAGCCAGAGAATGAGATGTGACCTGTCAATGGATGTCTGGTTATCAGGAAGTTCACATTCTTCTGTCTTCTGAACCCTTATGTTCAGCAATCCATGGATTTAGTTGTCTTGAGAACCTGACGCGTAGTTTATTTCACAGGCCACTTTACAGCAACATTTTCAAGGCTGAGGAGTCCAATACATAAACTGCCTTCAGACTCCTTTGACACTCTAAGAAAAACTAAAACCAAACAAAAAAACCACCAAAACTTTTATCCCATAGCTCCTAAAAAGTGAGTGATCTGTACACACAAACGAAACAAGGCTGTAACACAGGTAAGAATTTAGCTTCTCAGACAGACAACTCACCATCACTACCAACAAACACAAACATACACTACTAACTTCGTCATTGACCTTTTGCTTTCCACAGCATCTTTTTCTTTTGTTTTCCCCAGCATCTTTTCCTTGTGTTTCAGGAGGGCCCAGGAAAACTTTTAGGAGGAATGGATTACACAAGGATCCTGCTGTCTGTAATACTTGGTTCTGACTTCGCTTTTCCTCACCACCATCGAGCAGAATGAAGCACAGGGACACTGTGGTGTTCAGTCTTACTTCCCCATCTGCATATGTAGCTGGACGATCTAATTTTAGGCCTGTCAGCTTTCACAGTGATAAGTTAACAATATAGATCGCATATAGGCTGCATCACAATGATTTTTAAATGAGATTTATTCATTTAAAGTGGATGATAAATGGTTCTCTTTTATCAGACTCTTGCAAATAAGATTAAAGCAAGATTATTTTCCTGGAAGAAGAGAACAGCTGGCACAAAGTTAATGTCTCTAGGTCATACTGTGCTTGCCTGACCTTGCAGAGATGTATAATGACAATGGGGAACATCCAGGTAGCCTTTCTACTTCCTACGTCCTGTCTGTGTATTACAACCAGATGCTACCTGGAGTACTGATATGTTATGAGTTATGTGATCACTATGAGAGGCTTTGGCAGGAACAGGCAGTGACCTAGACAGCACAGTCTGCCCTGGCCTTGCAGGGAATCGTGTGTACATGCCAAGTCTTTTCCAAAAATGCAAGAAGCACTGCCCTATGTTTCTTCAGCATTTTAGAAGGCCTACCATATTGTACAGAGTACCTTGATTATGCTCCCCTCAGGGTTAGCCCATTCTGCTGGACACTTGGCCTTGGTTTCTTCTCAATTCTGGGAGCCATCCTGATTTTTTTCCCCCAGTTCAGATCCCATGAAATAGCATAAGGGCTGTTGTACAGTCCATTGCAGTTCTCAGTTTGTAACCTGGCACAAAGAATTTATGTTGCATGTCCTTTATATGACATGAGAGGATGGAGGAAGCCAAATCTGCATCTTACATATGCAGAGCAGCTCCTGAAGCGGACTATTCTCAGAATTTGTTTCAGAGCAAACAAGTTGGCTCAGCCTGAGAGACCAGGAGAGCGCTAACTCCTCATTATCAGTGAGAACAATGGATATTTCCCCTGGATGAGCTATCTCGGAGTACAGGATAAAACTTTGCTGTTGTTCTTTATTGTATTTAGGTAGAGGTCCTGGCCTTGACCCCAGAGCTCTTTTGGCAGGAGGTTAGCTGTACTGAAGAAGGTAGCAGAATTACAAAGGGTTGCCCACATGATAAACACAATAACTGGAGGGTTGACAATGACACTAGAGTTCTTCTGTTCCACTGACTTCCACAAATTCCTGCCCGCCCTTGATCCTTGCAGGTGTGGGAGGTGGAAGGGAGGTTTTGTGCACTGATAGTGATTCCTCTCATATTGTCTTTTGCTGACACATCTACATTTGCCTCTGGTGATTTTGATCAGAGGAGATATCCTGTGGTATATGTATCCATAGCTTTCCCTTTCTTACCTATATTGCCTCTATTTACTTAAGAAATAAAGTCACACAGTTGACTTCCCATGTGTCATTGGTGAATGAGCTTTGACTGGCACCCTTACTGTAGGGAAAGAAAGGGATGCAAAGTACACATTTTGTAAGCTTGTGTTTCTCCTGTGCCACTTTTATTCAGCATCTCTTCTATGACAGAGAAATCCAACCACCATTGTTTGATTTTTCTGCTGCTTCTCAGACGTTATTTTTCTAAGAGTTCCTAACTACAAGTCTGTCTACAAAGTCTATGTCCAATGGCATTTTGTCTCATCTGTCACAACCCTGTATGCTCTGATAAATTAACTGTGGTGGGCTGCAGATTTAAATTGGAAAGTAGTGCAGACTAGTAAGTTATTTTGCTGGTTCCTTCCTTTTGATCTCTGATTGCTAGTCTATAATCTATTCTAAACCTAATGATCTGAACATTCTTTGTTGCTAAAAGTAGTTGTCTATTTTAAAGTTTTGGGGCAAGTCCAATGTTAAGTGTAAGACCAAATAGTGGGCAGAAGAGGAAAAAATAGATTCCCTGCTCTAGTTTGAGGTGATGCTCTGTAGATTGTTTCCAGTTCCGTAACTGAAGTCACTCCTGCACTCTCTACAAAAAGAACAGAATACATGCATTACCAGATCCTCTACATCTGGTGATCATTCATCGATTGTCCCTTATCATCCCTTTGTGTAGTGATGCGTAGCACAAGGGACGTTTAGAGAGCTGGAGTATAAGAATGAAGGTTAACTTCAACTAAATTCTCATGCAAGACCTTGTTGTCCCCTTGCAGTAAGTACTTACATATATATGATATTATTTTGAGGCTTATTTCATTTTGGAGAAAAAGGAAAAGGGTAGTCCCCCATGAAATGTGGGGTTAGTAAAACACCTGAAAGCGTTAGATATTTTGAAATACATGTATAGACAGATGTTTATAAACAGGCTCTGAAAACTGTTGAGAACAAAACATCCTGCTGTGCTTCTGTGCCTGCTGCCTACAGAAGGAGTTCAATAGAAACAGTCTGTGTTAAGCTTCTGTGCTTGGACTCTGAACTCTGATGTTCAGCTCCTCAAAACATACATGAAACAAAGCATATCAGTGATTCTACTGAGCAAACAAAAGTCAAAGCCTGAACAGCAGAGAAAAACTTTCTCCTTTTAAACCACTCTTCAGCTTTCCTGAAGAATATCACTACAGGACTGGCCTAGAAAGAAAAAAGAAATTGGGGGTTTTGGACTGCTTAATGTCCTTGCAGTGCATGTGAGCATTGCCATTAAAGAGATGCTGAAAATAAACTCCTTTAAAAAAAAAACAACTTTGTTAACAATCAATAAGTATTCATGAAGACAGTATTTTATAGAGCAGAAACTGAGATTAGAACAAGTAAAGGTTATAGACCTTATACGGTAATCAGTCTTGATAGAACTCTGTTGACTTCCAGGTTGAATAAAGTTTATTTGGTACTGTTTCATCTTAATAAAAAATAAAAGACATTGTGGGTTTCATTCATGAGATAAAAGAATGCATTTGTGGGTATTGTAAGATGTCAAACTTAAAAGTGTAACTCAAAAATAGATGACATTGAGTGCAGTACATTTCTCTGTGTACCGACTGTGTTCTATTTGTTTTTCCTTTGTATGTTTTTATCATTATAGCTATAGCTGTTAATTTGTGAGATGTTTCACATGGAAATGTGGAAGTAAAAACGTGAGAATGAGAACACCTCATTCAGTGCAAGATGATTTTTAATCTGTTTCATATCATCTCATTGTTCATTAGTGATAGAATGGAACCCAGCATCCAACTCTGATGTAAATTTGCTTATCTATGTTGGCCAGAATTTCATCCAAACCAGCTTTGAATTATATAACTGATTCCAGTGGACCAATCTGACCTCACACATTTGATCAGCTTTGGGCAGGGGTGTGTGTGTGACTCTGTACATAATTTTTGAATCTTTGGATCAGAAATGGCTTAGCAGTGCGTGATAAGAATTTGTTTTATAAAATTCAAAAGCTGCAGCTGTTTGTATGTTGTAACGCTCAGCCTCCATCATACTGGGTGGATAACGCCAATAAGCAAGCACCTTTGACTTCTTTAATTTCTCTCAAAAAGAGGGATTTCTTCACCAACTTTTTAGGTCCCTGTCTCTTTTGGGGCATAGCAGTCAATTAAAAACTCTTACAGGGTTGTAGCTGAGGCCTACAGTGCTTTGAAAGGAGCTCTCAATTTCATTTGAGATGCCTACCTCTTCCTTTTGGTCTTTTAGTTTTAGAAGCTTTAATCCTGACCATGATTCTAGACATTCTCTTTCAACTTTTGCTTATGGACTAAACAAACATGATGTTTTCAGTGCTTCTGAGAAGGAGGGAGATGGTGATAGAAACTGAGAGCTGTGGCATCTCACAGGCAAAAGAGAAGGGCTTCATGATGTTAGACAGGGTAGAGAATCCGGGCATGGGAGAGAGGAATTTACCCCAGAAGGCCTTTGAAAGATATTTGTAAAGAGCTATCCTTGCTTCAATGAGTTTGCAGTCTAGCAATGTGAGTTAGTATGTGATAAGTGGGCTACTGGTGGTGACAGAGAGGAATTCTGGTTGATATTTGCAACTTTGTGTAGCAGAACCGAAAGAGGTAATAAATCCCAGTTTTGGGGGGGTGAGACCAAAGAGATGGAATATAAAAAGAATGAATGGTGCAGGTGAATGAACACATCCTGTTAATTTCAAGGTATTATTTTAGTTTTCTTCTGTGTGGGAGTGCTATTGTAAATAGTGAAGAGAGAAAATAGTAGATTAGATGGGTAGATGATAGCAGTAGAAGGTGTATTTGCAAGGGGATTAGGAAGAACAAAATGGAAGGGATATAACATTCTAGGCATGGGGAGGAGTATGGAGAACCATTAGGAAAAAGCCCAGAGTATGTGGGTTCACAGAAACTAACAAAGGTGAAAAAAATCCTGAAGTTTCACGAAAGTGCAAGAAATTTTAAAGGGTGGTGTAGTGAGAACCATAATACAGGCAAGCAAAGCAACCTAAAAGGGGCTGAAAGTGAAGTGATAGAGTTTCAACCAGTTGTGGAATGGAACTGTTGTTTGAGGAGCTGGGAAGGGATGGTGAGCACAGCTGGAGAGCAAAGCAGAGAACTTGCTTCGACAGCACCAGGAACAGGAAAAACTTGATATATGGCTAAAGGAAATGGTAAGAATAATGACTATGTGGGAGATGTTAAATAACCTATGGTTGAGGTGGTTGCATGAATCTCAGTTCATTTATCGTCCCAAGCATATAATATTATATCTTCTGATTTAAACCTGATTCTGTTTGTATATAGCTGTGGCCTATCTAGGGGAAAGTGTAAAAATTGGTATCTTTTAGGATTAACATTGTTAATCCTTTGGGGTCAGGCAATTCCTTTGTTCTATTGATTACCATTTGTAGTGGTGCCTTGTTTTCCCAGAGAGTATTGCACTACTTTCTTGTATAAATATTTAAAATACCACAGTTCTACGTCCAAAAAAAGGTCTGTGATCAGCTGAATGAGTAACAGCTGAAGCAACTTTTCTGATGGCAAGTTTTGATTGTGTATGTCAGCTATTTCCAGTGAGAGGGCCATTCAGATGAAATAAACAGCATTAGTTTACACCAAGTTACAGCTTTCCATAATGTGTGCTTTCATCGCTAGGCATACTTCGTGCATCATCTACTATTGAAATAATTAACAAAGTATCTTGGCACTTCAGTGTCTCTCAAAGCTCATGTCATGGCACAACTGCTTTGACAGCTGTCTGAATTACAACAGTGTGTGTTGATATTATATTTTCTTAATACTGGAATTAAAGTTTGTCTTCCAGACCAAAATTACTGTCTCAATCTGTACTTCACAGCGCTAACTTTGGCTTTGATAGTCTGATAAATTGCTCAAAACAATTTTCAACCAGTTAGAGCAGATATGATTTTCTCCAATTTGGATGAATATCAAAAGTGTTTAGATCCCCATCCAACTGCTTCATCTTGCCAGATATTGCTTGATAACACAATGTCATTTTGTAGTGACAGACCATAATTTTGTTCGTATTCCAAACATTGCCCTTTATAGGATATAGAAGCAGCGCTTGAACATGAAAGTTCACAACTCGAATCTAAAATAGTATCATAAACTCACATCACATAAAATATCCTAGTGAAGGGTTATTTAAGGAGTAGTTTCAGAAAATATGGTGTGATCTTATGCTTTTTAGATCCAATTTGTAGCTTATATAAATTCCAATGAAAGAGTCAATCACAGACAGAAGTTGAAAAGCAGCTGAAGAAATGGGACAAAAATCTCAGGATCCAGATTCTGGTATTAGCTAGTGATACTTCACAAGGAAAAGATTTTCTAGAAGTACAGTTTATACTAGGTTTCTGAAATGAATCAACAGAAAAGATCATTAAATATATAAAGGTCAGTTCCCAATAATATATCCTGTACTTGACACACATGAATTCCCTGACATCCTATCAGGTGCCTTTTAATTTCAGTCCTCTGTGTTAGCCAAAATACTGTGATTCTTCTGTAGGAATCAAAGTACAAATGTTCATGAAACTCTTGCAAATCATTGACATTATTAAATCATGCCATGTCGCATACAGTTTTAAAAATAATTTTCCATCTTTTATTTTTCTTCTTACTTCACCTTTCTGTTTTCTCTTTCAGTTTTGACTGACACTGCAGATATATTCCAGAGCCCTGCATGTTTGTGCTGATGACAAGAGAATGTCTATACAGGCAATTTTCTGAGCACTCTAAATATAGATGACAGGATTTTATACTACTTAACCATCTGACTTTTTGGAGATTTGAAAGGGATTGGCCTTCTTCAAAGGGGGGGAAAAAAAGTAAAGGCAGCTGAGTCATACTTAAAATCATGGTGACATATTTTAAGAATCCAGTCTTCCTTTTTTCACANTCTTTCGTCTAAGATACTTTATCTCATTTATTTAATTTCCTACGTACAGGAGACAGCGATAGGTTAGTCTCTTGAACACTTTTCACTGCTTTGTTGTGTTGATTGGTAAGAGTTAATTATTTTGTAATAATTACCATTCAAAATAACATTTTCTTAAATTTTGTTTAGGATAAAAAAGAGCATTGGTTGACTATACTTTAGGAAAGGGCAAATACCAAAGGGCAAGGACTACACTTTAACCAGCGGGTAAACTTTTAGGACATGCTTTCTGTCTTTAATGCATAGCAATTATACAGAAAAAAACAAAGGGGAGAAGTCTCACATACCTGCAATACCTTTGTATATCATGCCTTCATACAATAATCACCATTCTAAGAGAGTCTGTCTCTGTTGTTGCTACACCTTGTTGTCTTAGCCACAACAGTTGTTATTACAGGTAATTTACAGAAGAACTTTATTAAATAGGTGGTATTTGTTAACACGAGTTGACTGTTAATAAGAGCTCATTCTGTGCTTAAATGAACTGGAATGTCTTGCCAAGACCTGCTCCAGTTGTATACAGCACGAACATGTAAATATCTTCATACTCATACTACCTCAGGGCATTTTTTTTTCTACACAGTTTTATCCTGCCTCTAGTGGCAACTACGGAGCCATCCTGTAGATCCAGGAGTTTACTTTCAATCAACAGGAGAATACCTGGGGGAAATCATACGCACAATTACTCCTATTATAGCAGCACAAATGATCAGAATTGTTTTGCAATAGGTGCTTTATATACACGAGGGTAGAAAGAGTCTCTACCTCACACAGCTTCCTGTCTAAATAAGCACAAGTGGGAAAAATTAACTATTATTGTTCTCACTGAAAAGAATTGAATAGAAGAGTAATTTACTGACTAGCCCTAGGTCACGCAGGAAGCTAATGGCAGTGCTGCCAATTGAACGTAAGTATCCTCAGTTCCAGTGTAGCGCTTCATCCAAAAATAAGTCCTTATTCGTTAGGCATCTGAGTAGAGAACATCCTGCAATATATCCTGACATTCCTTTTGCTAGAAGACATTCTCCTAGTGCTAATCTTAATTTTGACTTTTTTTTTTTTTTTTAAGACCCATACATCTTTGAACTTATATTAAATTCTTGAAAGAAAGACTGAGAAGTGGTTAAAGGTGGTATATACAATAACTGAAATACTCTTGGGAGTCAGTTCAGTTTTATTGCATTTAGTCTGCTCAGCCAAGTATTATATATCTAGTTCCAGGTACTTGCTTCTTGTCTCAGTTTGTATAGTGTTGGTAGGAAATTGGCACCAGAGATATTCTTTACAAAAAGGAATGATGTACTTCCCTACATAAAACAATTCTGAACAGCTCACAGGAGCTGAAAAATGCCAGTTAATTTTCCCTTTGATTTTCTGCAGTGTTGAGTAGTAGTTCCCAGAGTATTTCTTGCTGACCTTGCAACCTGGAACATTGTGTTCTGGTGTTGATTCTTGCAGACCTGTTGACATCCAAAGTTTGGATGTGTTATAAATGTGTGAAGACCATCTGTATGTGTATGTTAGTGCAACTCTTGTCTTTTACCTCCAGCATAAAGCCTAAAGTCCCTTGGTTATTTCTGCTGCGGTTTGCTGATGGCTTGTTAACTAAAGGATGATGTTAACGAGGAGGGAACAACTTTCTTGTCCCCATTTCAGTCTGAAGAGATCTGTCAACACGCAATTCAGCAGACACTTTGCTGCAAGGAAGGGATCCAGGGAAGACAAGCTGCACTCTGCCTCAGTGTATCACCTCACTTTCACATCTTTTGCCTGTGAAATGGAATATCCCATTCAACTTGATAACACTTTTACAACATGCAAAGAGGAAGACATAGTTTTCTGCCACCAGACTTGATAGAGGAGATATAACAACTTTCATCAGGTTGTCATGGGGAATTGCACAGCCAAACCACCTCAGCATGCAGCATTACCCACTCTGCTGTTAGCCTGGAGCCGATACGGAGGACAGGCTGTCACAGTCATACCAGATTTGTTTCTGTTCTGGAAATAACTAATTGAACCAAATAGAGAACTTAACATATTTTTTGCCACCTTGCTGGTGTGGGTCTTCGATGCAAGGGATATTTACTGGTGAACCTTGTAAACTTGACTCAACTTGATTAATGTTGTTTCCTCGAAAGGAGAAGCAGTGGTTCATAACAGTCCCATGTTTGACCTCAGCACTGGACAGGTAGAGAGCAAGTTAAGTTACTACAGTCTTCTGCCTGACTTTATCTGGGTTCTTCTAATGTGCTAACCATTGAGTTATCTCATCACTTAATAATTTGACAGAATTAGTAGCAACTACCATATGGGTGTTAACTGAAAGACTGTGATTCTGCCTTCTGAATAAAATAGGAAGTAATGCAGGTCAATCTCTGTTAGTTGTTGGATTGTAGTGATTTGTAGGTTCTCTTGGATATATGTGAAAGGAAGATTGCCTTTAGGACAGCAACGATATTTTAAATTGTTGTCTAAATCCACTTACAGATACTGAATTCTAAGTCCTGATGCTTTATCTCTATATTTTTGCGTGATGAAAGCAAGCTGTCTTTACAATTTAGAGGAAACATTATTATACTGCTGTATAAATCCACATTAGGCTTGGATCTTGAAGGCTTTAAACAGTCCTGGTTCTTCCATCTCCAATAAAATGTAAAATAACTTAAAAAGTTAGAGAGATTAATAAAAAAGATGATCATGGGTATTGAAAAATTTCCATAATATGGAGAAGTTTAGTATGCTAACTCTATTTAGTCTGGAGAAGAGTTGACTAAGGGACAACATGCTAGCATAAAGTCTGACATAAAGAAGGTGCAGAGAGAAACTGTTTATTGTCCTTTCCAGTGTAAAACATAGGAGACCTCAAATTAAATTAGAATGTGTTAGTTTCACAGCAAAAAGAAGTGCTTCTGTATTCAATGTGTAGTCAAGAAAGTTACTACCACAGGCTACTGACAATTTTTATGCTTTTATGGAGCCGTTGGCAGATTCATGGAAAAAAATCCAAGGAGAGCTGCTTAACAGAAAGCTCTTACCTCTTCCTCAGTGGAGGAAGATGGGGCAGTATTGTGGGTAAATAGTTATTTTCTTCCACTCTGCTCTAGGTGGAGTGGTACTGGCCAGTGGCAGTATTGTATGAGAGATGGTGTGGCAGAGATACAGCATGGTACAGCTATACTTTCCATTTATGTGTCCCAGAATCAATATCACTACTACAACTGAGAAATTTACTCCATTTTTGAGGTGAAAAGCTCTATCTAGATACAAATTTCACTTTCAGAAAAAAAAAACCCCTCATGAAGACTAATGCATTTTTTTATAGCTAATTAGAATATAGATAATGACTGTAGAAGAAACAATGGTGAAACTTTGAAAGGCTAATGCTGAACTGTACAAGCACCTTTTAACATGCCTTTTTAAATGTTTTGTTGTCATATACAACTGAAACATCAGTATTCAGGCTTGCCTGTGTCCCCAGACTGAATCTGCCAAGGCACCTCGATGAGTTAGGCATCCAGTTCTTGCTGAGGTTCAGCAGAAGCTGGCTGCTTCTTTGTTTAACCTTCTGGAAATCCTTGCCTGAATGCCTGTGTATGGTGCTGTGTCTGCAAATTAAAATCGTATTATTTGGGGCACCTGTAAGAAAACTTGCCCAGATATCTTAACAAGGCAAAGATTAACATTCATCTGGCACACATATCCTGGAATAATGAGTGTCTCTCTCTCCTTTTGTTTGGATTTGCTGTTCACCTCTGCTTTGATTTTATGCTCTGTAAAGATATTCCACAAACATTTTTCTCTTTAATGACTAGCTAAATTTAAAGGAAAGACTAAGTCTTAAATCATTCTTCCAAAGCTGAGCTATCTCTCTGAATATGTTTCTGGATTAAATAGCTTTTTTCCCCTACAATTCTTTTTTTTTTTTCCCGTTCTGCTAAGTCTTTTGTAGTAATTCTAGAGGCACAGCAGCATGATATACCTACCCATCACTAATTTTCTACATGGCCAAGAAATGTCAGGGATTTAATGCTGGCAATATCTTTGGAGACCAATTCAGATATAAAATAAAAAAATCCTGGTTTACAATTGATTTTACTGAAGTGACTATTTCCTAGGCATCATTACTGTATACAATAGGAAATAGGTACAGCTATTTCCTTAGACTGAAACAATTTGCAAGGCCTGTCATAAAAGGCTAAGAGAATACCTTCTTTGCTTCACATACCTTTTAACTGCCTCCATAAAATTTAAGGAATTGCAATAAAACTTGGGAAAGTGCTTTCACTGGTGAGCGCTATTTGACAGTACTTAGGAGATTACTTTGTGCTAAAGAGCAATTGGAATGTTTGCACATAAGAAATTATTTAAAATTATGTTTATTTTCTGGCCTTTTTTTTTTTCCCAGCTTAAAGATCTCTCTCAATCTATTTCTCTTGCACTCTCTTCATTTTTTTTTTTTTTTTTAGCAGAAAGATCTTTAAAAAGTTCGCTGCCTCCTTGGCATTT
>Ga0065711_1008633_pt1 | contig 15253 bp, 9 predicted proteins | sample Hoacrofraction12_FD_59098 | JGI IMG/M metagenome (GOLD analysis project Ga0065711, IMG submission 59098) | Hoatzin crop microbial communities from Cojedes, Venezuela - Epithelial fraction 12 v2 (version 2) | ecosystem: Host-associated > Birds > Digestive system > Esophagus > Crop | place... | reverse complement strand
ACAAATGAAGAACCTAGAGTTTCAAAAATCTGCATAAATGTCATATTGCCATTAGCTACTGCAACTAATCCAGTTACAATACCAGCTAAGACAACTGTAGCAATCGTATCAAACTTACAGATAAAGCCAATTAAAACGATAACTACACCTACTAGTTTTAATAAATCCATAAACTCTCCCCCTTAATGAAACAATTCTGAAACATTTGTAAGAATATGTCAATTATTTTCAGAAAGTTTTTTTCATTATTAAGCATAATAAAAGCGATGTATAAACATCGCTTTCTATTTTATTCTTCCCCGTTATCTACAAGTTCGATATTGACATCGTCTTCGTAAGCAACACCACCATTTAGAATTTCAGCAGGCATAGCTGATTTCTCATTCTTTTCAGCTTCGAGTTCAGCAGTACGTTCACGACGTTCTTCACTCATCTCTTCAGCTAAAACATTGATGCGTTCAGTTGTCTCACGAGCATATTTAGAACCTGTACCAGCAGGAATAAGCTTACCGATAATTACGTTTTCTTTTAAGCCACGTAAATGGTCTTCCTTACCGAAGATAACTGCTTCAGTTAAAACACGAGTAGTTTCTTGGAAGGAGGCAGCTGATAAGAAGGATTCAGTTTCTACAGATGCCTTAGAAATACCTTGTAGTTTAGGTGAATAGTCAATCCAAGCTAAGCCTTGTGCATCTAATTCCTTATTCATAGCTACTACATCAGTAGTTAGAACAGTTTGGCCCTTACAAAGATCGCTATCTCCTGGATCTGTAATAACAACCCTCTTCAACATCTGCTTAATGATAATTTCGATATGCTTATCAGAAATATCGATACCAGTTTGCCAGTAAACTTTCTTAACTTCTCTTAAGATATAGTTTTCAACAGCTTCTGGACCAGCTAACTCAATTAACTTCTTAGTATCAATATTACCTTCAGTTAAACGATCACCCCTATTGACATGTAAACCAGTCTTTAAATCAGAACGTAAGACTTGACTTCCACATTCATGAACCTTAGTTTCTGTTTCGTTAGTGATAGTGATTGTTTGACGGTTACTATCGGAATTATCAATGCCGGTAATTTCACCAGCAATCAAAGCTAGAACAGCTGGACGTTTAATACCACGAGCTTCAAATAATTCTTCAACACGAGGTAAACCTTGAGTGATATCCGAATCATCACCAGAAGCAACACCACCAGTATGGAAGGTACGCATTGTTAATTGGGTACCAGGTTCACCAATTGATTGAGCAGCCATAATACCAACAGCTTCACCACTTTCAACTAATTTACCAGTAGCCATATTGCGTCCATAACACTTACGGCATAAACCATTTATTGAGTTACAAGTAAAGGTGTTACGGATATGAATTCCTTCAATACCTGCATTAACGATTTTTTCGGCTGTTTCTTCATCGATAAATTCATCACTTGCAATAATCAATTCGCCTGTTTTAGGATCAAAGACATCTTCCTTGGTGAAACGACCAACGATACGATTGAAGAAACTTTCATAGACGATAGTTGAATCCTTTTCATTAACCATCGCACTAACATAGAAGCCCTTCTTGGTTCCACAATCTTCATCAGTAATAATAACATCTTGAGCAACATCAACAAGTCTTCTAGTTAGATAACCAGATTCAGCAGTCTTTAAGGCAGTATCGGTTAAACCTTTACGAACACCATGGGTTGAAATGAAGAATTCTGATACGTTAAGTCCATGACGGAAACTTGATTTGATCGGAACTTCAATAACACCAGATTGGTATTCTTTACGTGATTTAGATTGCATAGGTCTTGCCATCAAACCACGCATACCAGCTAATTGGGTAAAGTGAGATTTGTTACCACGAGCACCAGAAACAGCCATCATATTGATAGGATTCATTCTTTCTAGTGACTTCATGACATCATCACCAATTTCTTCCTTAGCATCATTCCAAACATGTTGGAAATGCTTATCCCATTCTTGTTTAGTTAAATGACCTCTATCTAACAATTTCTTTAATTCATCAGTCTTACTGTCAGCTTCTTTGATGATCTCTTCTTTATGAGGAGCTTCATCGATATCAGCTAAAGCAACCGTCATACCGGCAACTGTTGAATATTGGAAACCAAGGTCTTTAATATCATCAAGAATTGAAGAAGAACCTTCAATACTATAACGATTGAATACTTCCTCGATTACCTTACCTAAATCCTTTTTCTTAAATTCGCAACGGACAGGTTGGGAAGCAATATAAGCCTTAACATCAGTTCCTAATGGTAAGAAATCACTATCAGGAGTTTCTTTTAAGTTACTTTCAGAAATTACTTCCTTGAATTTAGTAGGATCCTTCTTGTCATATACTCTTACAGAGATATTGTTGATATATGGGAAATCAGCTGGGAACTTAGAATTGAAGATTAATTTACCAGTAGTTGTAACTAAATAAGAGTTGTTTTGTTTCTTACTGAAGCAAGTCTTATTTAAACCACCAGCATAAACTGCAATTCTAGTATGTAAGTGAATCTTTTTATCAGCATAAGCCATTTGAACTTCATTAAAGTCCATAAAGATATGACCTTCATTATCACCAAAGGTGCGCCACATATCAGCTTGAGCGCTATCACCTAATTTCTCAAACTTATCAGCCTTAGCATAGAATTCATCAGCTGACTCTTCCATATTCAAATAGAAGTTACCAAGTACCATGTCTTGAGAAGGAGTAACGATAGGTTTACCATCCTTAGGACCCAAAATGTTATTACTAGCTAACATTAAAACTTCAGATTCAGCGATAGCTTTCTCGCTTAATGGTAAGTGAACAGCCATTTGGTCACCATCGAAGTCAGCGTTAAATCCAGTACATACTAGTGGATGTAAACGAATGGCACGACCTTCAACTAATTTTGGTTTGAATGCTTGAATACCTAAACGGTGTAATGTAGGAGCACGGTTTAAGAAGACAGGATGGTTTTCCATAACCTGTTCTAAGGCATCCCAAATTTGAGAATCACCACGCTCAATCATCTTTTCAGCCGTCTTTGAATTTTGAGCAGTCTTATTATTAACTAGCTCATTCATAACGAAAGGCTTATATAACTGAATCGCCATTTCTCTTGGTAAACCGCATTGATACATCTTTAAATCTGGTCCTACTGCAATAACTGAACGGCCAGAGAAGTCAACACGCTTACCTAAAAGGTTTTGACGGAAACGACCTTGCTTACCCTTTAAGGAGTGTGATAAAGACTTTAAGTCACGTGAACCACTACCCTTAACAGCACTAGTACGACGACCATTATCAATCAAGGCATCGACAGCTTCCTGCAACATACGCTTTTCGTTTTGCAAAATAATAGCTGGAGCTTGAATATCAATTAATTTCTTTAAACGATTATTACGAGTAATTACACGACGATATAAATCATTTAAGTCACTAGTTGCATAACGACCACCATCTAGTGATAGCATAGGTCTTAATTCTGGAGGAATAACTGGTAAAACAGTTAAACACATCCATTCAGGCTTATTACCAGAATTAATGAAAGCATTCATTGTTTCTAAACGCTTAATTAATTTCTTACGGCGTTCTTCAGCCTGAACCTTATCTAAATCTTCCAAAATCTTTTTGCGCTCTGCTTCTAAATCGACTTGTTGAAGAAGGGTTTGAATAGCTTCAGCACCCATACGCGCATCAAATTCCTTATCACCTGTAGCTGAATATGCACGATATTCATCTTCAGAGATAACTTGTTTGTACTGATAATTTGACTTACCAGGATTAATAACAACGAACTTAACGAAATAGATAACTTCCTCTAACGACTTCGCGCCGATATCAAGTAATAGTGCCATACGATATGGACTACCCTTTAAATACCAGATATGAGTTACAGGAGCAGCTAATTCGATATGTCCCATACGTTCACGACGTACAGATGATTTAGTGATTTCAACACCACATCTATCACATACTACGCCCTTGTAACGTACTTTCTTATACTTACCGCAGGCACATTCCCAGTCCTTAACAGGACCGAAAATCTTTTCACAGAATAAACCGTCCTTTTCTGGTTTACCACTACGGTAGTTGATTGTCTCAGGTTTTGTTACTTTACCGTAAGACCATTCTAAGATTCTTTCCGGAGAAGCTAATCCGACTTTTAATGATGCAAATGTTTTCTCTGCCATGTCCGCTACCTCCTAATCCTCATCATCGAAGCCTACTACTGCAGCTTCAACGATGTCATCAATCTTATTTGTATTTTCTTCACGCATGATATCTGTTGGCAATTCTTCTTCTTTCTCGTAAACATGATCATCGCTTTCATCGTTCTTATTGAAGACTACTTCACGACCCTCACTGTTATACATTCTGACATCGATTGCCAATGCTTGAAGTTCGTTCTTTAAGACCTTAAAGGATTCAGGTACACCAGGTTCTGGAATATCATGTCCTTTAATAATAGCTTCATAGGTCTTAGTACGGCCGTTAATATCATCAGATTTAATCGTTAAGATTTCTTCTAATGTATGAGCGGCACCATAAGCTTCTAATGCCCAAACTTCCATTTCACCGAATCTTTGACCACCGTTTTGAGCTTTACCACCCAAAGGTTGTTGAGTAACTAGTGAATATGGACCAATAGCACGAGCATGCAACTTATCATCGACCATGTGAGCTAACTTGATGTAATACATTACACCAACAGAAATTCTTTCATCATATGCATCACCAGTCATACCATCACGAAGAGTCATCTTACCATCTTCGCTAACTCCGGCTTCTGCCATGATTTGTTTTAGTTCTTCGTTGCTGACACCATCGAATACTGGAGTTGAGAACTTAACTCCCAATTTCTTAGCTGCCATACCTAAGTGAATCTCTAAAACTTGTCCAATGTTCATACGCGAAGGAACACCGAAAGGATTCAACATGATATCAATTGGCGTTCCATCTGGCATAAATGGCATATCTTCAACTGGTAATATCTTTGAAATAACACCCTTATTACCATGTCTACCGGCCATCTTATCACCTTCAGAAATCTTACGTTTTTGAACAATGTAGACCTTAACAATCTCATTAACGTTAGGATCCATTTCATAGCCATCCTTACGTTTGAATACTTCAACCTTTTGAACGATACCACCTTCACCGTGTTTAACACGTAAGGAGCTATCACGTACTTCATGTGATTTTTCACCAAAGATTGCAAGTAATAATTTTTCTTCTGGAGAAGAATCGTTTTGACCCTTAGGAGTAACCTTACCAACTAAGATATCTCCTTCTTTTACTTCCGAACCAACAGTAACAATTCCTCTACCATCTAAGTTACGGCAAGGATAATCAGCAATATTAGGAATATCTCTAGTGATTTCCTCATTACCTAATTTAGTTGTACGACATTCTAAGGTATGAACTTCAATATGAATAGAAGTATAAACATCTTCTTTTACTAAACGTTCAGAAAGAATGATCGCATCCTCATAGTTATATCCATGCCAGGTCATGAAGGCGATAGTGACATTTTGTCCTAAAGCTAATTCACCATCATCCATTGATGGACCATCAGCGATAATATCACCCTTTTTAACCTTATCTCCCTTGGCAACAATTGGACGATTATTGATGCAGGTACCAGCGTTAGAACGAGAGAACTTTTCTAAATAGTAAGGTTCTTCTCTACCACTGATTCTAATTTCATTACCATCAACATAGGTAACAACGCCATCCTCTTGAGCGATGATTGCTGAACCTGAGTTTTGAGCAATTTCTTTTTCAATACCAGTTCCAACATATGGAGAATGTGGATTTAATAATGGTACTGCTTGTCTTTGCATGTTGGCACCCATTAATGCACGAGAAGCATCATCGTTTTCTAAGAATGGGATACAAGCTGCAGCTACGGAAACAATTTGTTTAGGACTTACGTCGCAATATTCAACTAAGTCACGATCAACCATAACTGTTTCACCAGCCTTACGAGCAACTACTTGTTCATTAACTAACTTGCCATCAACAACCTCGTTTGCTTGAGCAATATAGAAATCTGCTTCTTCATCAGCTGCCATATAGACAATTTCATCAGAAACACTACCATTCTTTTTAACCTTACGATAAGGAGTACGGATAAATCCGTATTCATCAACCTTAGCATAAGTAGTTAAGTAAGAAATTAGACCGATATTTTGACCTTCTGGGGTTTCAATTGGACAGATACGACCATAGTGAGAGTTGTGAACGTCACGTACTTCGAAAGTCGCTCTTTCTCTAGAAATACCACCAGGTCCTAAAGCTGAAATACGACGTTTATTAGTTAATTCAGCTAGAGGGTTTTGTTGATCCATGAATTGAGATAATTGAGATGAAGAGAAGAATTCCTTCATCGCACCAGTCAATAATTTAATGTTGATTAAATTCTTAGGTGTAGCATCCGCAACATCTAAAGTTGACATTTTCTCACGAATGTTTTTCTCAATTCTCGTAACACCTAATCTAAATTGGTTTTGTAGTAGTTCACCAACAGTACGAATACGACGGTTACTTAACATATCGATATCATCGACATTGCCAATACCATCTAACATATTTAATTGATATGAATAGAAGGCATACATATCAGGCATAGTGATACAAGCCTTATTGTTTAGTGGGTCAACACCAACAACTGTTACGACATGTCCTTCTTCATCTTCGATTTCACATACTTGGTTAGCATTACCTACAAACCATGCTTCAACCTTTTCACCACCAGCAACTAACTCACGTAATTTATTTTCGTTAGTAGTTGTTAGTAAATAAGTATCAATTTTAGTATCAGCCTTAGTTTCAACCTTAAGACGTGGCATTAATAAATCTTCGCCATTCATTAAGTCGTTACCTTTAGCGTCAGTTAAACGTCCAAGATTAAAGAAGCGTTGACCATAGTTCAACATAATTGAAATATTATCAGCTGTTAATTCAATCCTTTCAGCATATAAACCACCCCAAATAGCAACCTCACTTACCTTCTTAGCTAAATCAGTAAGATCTTCTTTATTGATAACGGTACCTTGTAAAACAGTACGATCATCTAAAACAACATCTTTAGCTAAGACACGACCTATTAAGGCATTGCCTTCAGTTGATACATAGGAAATAGTTGGGTGCCAGAATTGGAAGTTACATGGGAAAGCGCGCATATGGGTGCCCTTAGCCATCTCTTCACGTAAGAGATTTCTTTCTTCAACACCTACATATGTTCCTTTCTTTAAGATAGTCTTACCCTTATTGGAAACAATGTCATGATGTAGAGTATGACCTTCCATTCTATTAACAACACTCAACTTCTTATTTAACTTATATCTACCAGTTCTTGTTAGATCATATTTCTTTTCATCAAAGAACTTTTGATCCATCAAGTTATAAGCACCTGCAATCTGCGTAACATCATCAGATTTTTGGTTTTTATAGATAGATAATAAAGCTTCGGCTCTGCTTAAAGTCTTAAACTTTTCAGAGTCATGAATTTTATCGATTGCTAGAGTACTTTGAAGTTCACCATAGTTACCAAAGAAAGCTGGAAGCATTGCTGAATAAACGCTTAAAATCTTATTCTTATCATCTTCAATTAATAAGTCTTCATCAAAACTACGATTAAACTGCTTTAAGAATTTCTTAGCATCTTCACTAGAGAAGTTTTCTTCACCTTCTGCATCTAATGAAAAACCAATAGCTCTTAAAAGAACAGTTGAAGCTAATTTTGATTTACGATCGATTGACACGTTTAAAATGCGAGACTTAACATCTTTCTTCTCACCCTTTGTTGTATTAACTTTCTTTTCACCTGTTTCTAACTGTAACCAAGTACCACGTCCAGGAATTAATTCACCACTATAGACTTCACGTGAACTATCCTTTTCGCTTACCTCAGTTGCAAAATAAGCACCAGGAGATCTAACAATCTGCGAAACGATAACTCTTTCAGCACCATTAATAATAAAGGTGCCGTAATCAGTCATCATTGGGATATCGCCTAAGAAAACATTCTCATTCTTATGAATTAATTCACCACTCTCTTTATCTAATCCTTCGAGAACCATATCAACTCTTAAAGGTCTAGTGTAGTGAACAGAACGCTTTTTACTTTCAGCGATTGAATATTTAGTTGGACCAAAGAAACCATCCTCTGGTCTTTGATATGACAAAGTCATTCCATGGGCTTCAACAGGAAAAAACTCATCAAGAATCTGCTTGATGCCTTCATCTGTAAACCATTGGAATGAATCTGTTTGAACTTCGATTAAGTTCGGTAATGCCAAGGTGCCGCCAACCTTGGAATAATCACGGCGTTTGGTATGTCTACCAGATTGTATTTCGTGATAGGTTTTATTTGTTTCTTTCATTTATGCGCCGTCCTTTCCGACAGATTCCTCTGTCTTTAATGCTTTTATAATCCAGTAACCACTGTCTTTCTTTAAAAGCATTACTTCGTTAAATAAAGTCTTTAATTTTTTAATTGTGCTTTCTGCTCCATGGTTTTTTCTAATAACTATATATAAAGAAGAATTATTCTTTAAAGCTAAATAGCTTTTTTCATATAGATCATAGATTACTTTTTTACCGGCATGAATCGGAGGATTTAAGACAATGTTATCAAATGGTTCTAATTTACTAATATCCTCACAAACATAGGCGTTTGCCTCAATATTGTTTAATTTGAGGTTTTCTTTAGTAAGCTTAATAGCCCTCTGATTAACATCAACCATTTCTAATACTAAATCAGGATGAAATTTTTTTAGGATAATACCGATCACCCCAAAACCACAGCCTAAATCTAGTAGCCTTCCTTGAAAGCCATTTTGGTAAATCTCTTCTAGAAGCAAATAGCTACCGAAGTCGACGTGTCCTTTAGAGAACACGCCAACATCGCTAATAAATTCAAAATGTTCACCACAAAAATAGTATTCAAAACTTATCGATTCACTCTTTAAGCTAGGATCGTTATTAAAGTAGTGACTCATTGACTGGTTTATTTAACTTCGACGGTAGCGCCAGCTTCTTCGAATTTCTTCTTCAATTCAGCTGCTTCATCGCTAGAAATGTTTTCTTTAATGTTAGATGGAGTGTTATCAACCATTGCCTTAGCATCTAATAAGCCAGCACCAGTTAATTCACGTACTAACTTGATAACTGCAACCTTAGAAGCACCAGCATCAGTTAATACTAAATTAACAGAAGTTGGAGCATCACTAGCAGCACCTGCATCAGCAGCAACTGCAGCAACTGCTACCGGCGCAGCAGCAGTTACACCAAATTTTTCTTCGATTGCTTTTACTAAATCATTAAGTTCGAGGATGCTTGCGCTCTCCAAGTAGTTCAAAATATCTTCATGTTTTACAGTAGCCATTTTTACTCTCCTTTTTCTTCTTCTACCACTTCTTCAGCGGTTTCTTTAGCTTTTTTAGTGGACTTTTTAGCCTTCTTCTCAGCTTCGTCCTTTACTTCTGCTTCTGCTTCTTTAGCTTCAGCCTTTTTCTTAGTGCTCTTTTTCTCTTCCTTTGCTTCTTCGGTAGCACTCTCTTCTTTTGCTTCTTCTGCTTCAGCCTTTACTTCTTCTTTAGCTTCAGCTTTAGCCTCCTCAACTACTTCTTTAACTGTTAAGGTGCCATTCTCTTTGCCGTCCGCTACAGCTTTAACAACTCTAGCGAAGGAAGATACTGGTGATTGTAGGCAAGAAAGTAACATTGATAACATACCTTCTCTGCCTGGTAGTGATGCCAACTCTTTAATAGTTGCTTCATCGACAACCTTGCCTTCAACAATACCGTTCTTCAAGATTAAGAACTTATGGTTCTTCGCAAACTTTGAAAGAACACGAGCAGGTGCAGTAGCATCATCAGAGAAAGCGAATGCATTAGGACCCTTTAAAGTTTCCTTTAATTCTTCTCCGAATCCGCAGTCTTCAACAGCTCTTTCAACCATTGAGTTCTTATAAACTTTTAACTCAACGCCTTCTTTACGTAGTTCACGACGAAGTTCATTAACTTCAGCTACGTTTAGCCCACGGTATTCAACGACAAGTGAAGATGCTGATTCTTTAATCTTATTAGTAATCTCAGAAACAACTTCTTGCTTGGCACTCAATACTGCTTGATTCATATTTTTCCTTCTTTCTAGCACCATATACGGCAAAGTATATAAAACCCGCGCTATGACAGCACGGGCTTAAAAAATCTAATCGATCTTAATCCCTCGGCAACATTATTAAGCTTTAGCCGTTGCTGTCTTTGGTATATTGATGCAGAAATATTTTACACGTTTATTTCTTCTTAGACAAGAGAATTATCAATCTTTTTTACTAAAACTTTTTCAACACGGCGATTATCCATTTCTACCACAATCACCTTTAAATTTTTGAACTCAAAACTTTCGCCTACTGTTGGGAAATGCTCTAAACATTCTAAAGTCCAACCGCCAACAGTTTCGCTTTCAGCATCTAATTCATCTTCCTTAATATTTAATAGTTGTGCAAAGTCATCTAATGACATATCGCCATCTAATTCATACTCGCCTTCTTTTAATTCAACTACTTCTTCTTCAATCTCATCAGTTTCATCCCAAATCTCACCAACGATCTCTTCTAAAACATCTTCCAAACTTAAAACACCTAAAGTACCACCATATTCATCAGTTACAATTGCTAGGTGTTGTTTCTCTTTTTTAAGTAGGTTCAATACTTCTGGAAGTTTAGTAGTTTTATAGATATGACAAGGTTTCATTAATAAAGAACGTAAATCAATATCGGTGTTATCACATCTTGCCTTTAAGAAATGGTTTAAGGTTAAAACACCAATTACATCATCAATACTTTCTTCATATACCGGAAGTCTTGAATAACTAGAGCTTTCAATCTTACTAGCAATATCTTCAATTGAATCATCAATATCAATTGCTTCGACATCAACTCTAGCTGTCATAACATCCATTGCTGAAAGGGTTGAAAAATCAATAGCAGCTTGGACAAGCTCTGATTGACTGCCATCTAATACTTGCTCATCTTCTGCTGTTTCAATAATTGACTGTAATTCTTCGACAGCTTCATCATTATTATCTTCCTCTTTCTTTAAGAAGAAAGTAAATAAGCGAACTAGTAATACTACTAGTACTATTAATGGTTTAAAGATAATCATTAAGAAGCAAATAATACCAGAAAAGTTTAAAGCCATCTTATTAGCATTTCTTTTGGCAATAATCTTTGGCATTGTTTCACCAAAAATAATAATAACTAAGGTTAAAACTAAGGTAGCTATCCAAGCATAGGAATCAGTACCAGTTAAAAGAATCAATAAAACAGAAGTTAAAGATGAAGAGGCAATATTAACTAAGTTATTACCAATTAAAATTGCACTCAAGGCATCATCAAAGTGAGAGGTAATATGTAAAACATTCTTCGCCTTTTTACTTCCTTCCTCAGCTGCCTTCTCCATTCTAATTTGATTGCAGGAGTTATAAGCCATCTCACTACTAGAGAAGAAGAAAGAGCCAATAATACATAGGATAATACCTACAACAATAATTACGATATTCATTCTTCCACCTCTTTCTTGATGAAAGATACACGTAATTTACGAATACGCATATTATCCATTTTTTCAATCTTGATCTCTAAATCGTGATATATGAATGAATCACCAGTCTTAGGAATCTCATCAAAGTGTTCATAAGCCCATTCACCCATCAACTTATCTTTTAAGCTTTCATCTTTTTCAGGATCTTCATAATCTAAATGTTCAAAAATATAGGAAACAATCTCATCAGCTTCAGCAATACAGGAACCATCCATCAAATCAACAATACCCTCTTCAATAACATCGTCCTCATCCCAAATATCACCAACTAATTCTTCTAAGATATTTTCCACTGTTAAAATACCTAAGGTACCACCATAAGAATCCATTACCACAGCCATATTTAATCTTTTTTGTGATAAGACAGGTAATAAGTCATCAATATTAGTACTTTGGTGGACAAATAAGACTTCATCTAATAAATCTTTTAATTCAAAATCAAAACCTGATTTTAAATAAGTCTTTAAAAACTTACGGCTTTGAATAACACCAATAATATTATCGATTGTACCTTCATATACTGGTAAACGCGAATGATTAAAGCTTTTGATTGTCTCTAACATCTTTTCTTTATCTTCATTAACATCCAAAGCTACTACATCTACTCTAGGAGTCAAAATACTTTCAACTGTAACATGAGAAAACTGTAAAGCGGAGTTGATAAGATCGCTTTGTTCCTGCTTCAAAGAGCCTTCTTCAGTCATATCTTCAATTATTTCTTGAATCTCTTCTTCNGTAACNGTTAATTCNGCTTCCCCTGAAGTTAATTTAGCNGCCTTATCTCCTATAAAAGCCAATAAAGAAGCCAAGGGTTTAAATAGCTTCATAAAAAAGGCTAAGGAAGGAGCACAAAGTAAAGATAAACGATATGAAAAACGTTTACCAATACTTTTAGGTAACATCTCTCCTACAAAGAAAACAACTAAAGTAGTAACGATAGTTGCAATACTAACGTAGGACATACCCCATTTCTTAGTAACTGCTAAGGTAACTAAAGACGCAATAAAAATATGCGTCAGATTAGTACCGATTAAAATTGTTGAAATAGCCTTCTCAATATTATTTAAAATATCTAAAGCGATTGTAGCGTTTTTCTCATCACGTTCAGCCGCTATTTTGATTTTATTGCGAGAAACGGATGCAAATGAAGTTTCTGCCAAGGCAAAGTATGCTGCAAAGATTAATAAGATTCCTGCGATAAGCCAAGGTCGACTGCCATCGTCCATTAAGGGAATATCCTCCTTCAAATAATGAATTAAGTATAATATAGGCTTTCTTAACGGTCAAGTTAGCTTATAATGTCAGTGATGAATGATAAATATTATTTTTATTTTGTAAGACATGGTCAAACGCAGTATAACGTCTTAAATCTAGTTCAAGGACAATGTGATTCTCCTTTAACAGAGAAAGGCAAAAAACAACTGCAAGAATGTAAAAAGATATTAGATAATATCGATTTTAAACATGCCTATGTCTCTGATTTAAAAAGAACAGTTGATAGTAGCAAGATCTTGTTAAAGGATAGAGATATTCCTATAACTTATACACCCTTAATTAGAGAGTTTGCCTTGGGAGAATATGAAAAAACCGATAATTGTAAATTAGTTACAAAACAAATTAATAGTGTTATAGGCTTTGAAGATAAGGGCGGTGAAAGCATTGAACAGATAAAAGAAAGAATGTTTTTAGCAATGAATAAGGCTAGAGAGGAAAACGAAAAAGGCAACATTTTAATGGTTGCCCATGGTGGTTGTATTTCTTTATTGCTGCATTTAATTGATCGAGAAAAAATTGATAAGTATTTAAGCGATAATACAATGGGAAACGCTTCAATTAGTATTGTTTCTTATGATGGATCCTATCATTATGAAGAAACTATCTTTAATGGTTTTCATTAACCTTTTCATAAGGCAATTTAAAATAGAACAGCGAATATTCACCCTCTTTTGAATCAACGCCGTATTCAAAATCATGGGCGATCAAGATATCTTTAGCTAGAGATAAGCCAATACCACTGCCTAGGTGTTGTCTTTTGTGTTCCTTATCAACCTTATAATAACGATCCCAAACATAAGGAAGATTTAATTTATCAATACCCTCGCCATTATCATAAACGCTGATCTGACAATAATTATCATCAACATATTCAGCCTTTAAAGTGATAATTTTATTTTCTTTATTATTGTAGTTAAGAGCATTGTTTAAAAAGTTATAGATAACCTGTTGTATTCTTTTTTTATCAATATTAATTAAGGAATCATATTCCGGAAGCTTACAAGTAAAATCAATATCTTGACCACTACAATAAGTTTTATATTGACGATATATTTCATTAATAAACTCTTTTAAAGAATAATCTTCTTTTTGCATCTGCAATTTAGAATCTTCTAAACGTGATACATCTAATAAGTCATCCACCAAAGAAGATAAACGTCCTGCCTCTGTAATAATGACATCGGCATTATCACTAGGATCCTCTTCCTTAAAATCTTTAATCATTTCAGCATAACCAACAATCATTGTTAGTGGCGTTCTTAAATCATGAGAAACATTAGCCAACAGCTCTCTTCTAGTTTTATCAACTCTTTTTATTTGATTATTAGCTGAATCTAAAGTTTGATTTAAATCCTCTATTTCCGCAAAGCTGGCTTTTACCTTACTAGCATCATAACCACCTTGAGATAAATCTTCAGCCTCATCTCTTAACTGCAATAAAGGATTAATCAACTTTTTAGAAGCGAAAATACCTAAAGTAACAGCTACCGCAATAACGATTGCTGAAAGTACCCAGAATTGATCTTGTAAGGTTTTAATTGTGGAATCAATTGGTGAGGTTACAGCAGAAACAAGAATCATTGTTGTGGCATCTTCGCTGACAACACTTTTACCATAAATATAAAAGTGATCCCCTTCTCTTCTAAACATATTCATCGGATAATCAGCGAATAAATATTCACCATTATTTTCTTCGATGGTATTCATGATTTCGCTGGTTTGCGAATAACTTAATAAATTTAGAGCACATTGGCCACCATCTCTTTGACTAGAGATATTTTCATCAGAAGAAATTAAATATACGCAAACCTCATTATTCATCGAAGATTGCCTGACTATATCTTTTAAATTATCACTATCTAAATTACTTGCAATATCATTACTAGCATCAATTAAAGAATTAATACGATGTCTAATATAAAAAGACTCCAAAAGCGCATTTTGAAAAATATAGGTTAAAGCTAAGATTAATGCTGAAAAAACTAATAGACCACCTAATATTAAGGTTCTAAGACTCAATCTCTTTTTCAAAACGGTAACCAACTCCCCTAATGGTCACAATATAACGCGCATAATCACCTAAGACTTTACGCAATAATTTAATATGAGTATCTAAAGTACGATCATCTGAATAATCATCATATCCCCATACCTTAGAAAGAATATCTTCTCTTCTTAAAGCAATTCCTGCATTGCTCATTAAATAATATAAAAGTTCATACTCTTTTAACGATAATGCTAAAGAAACTCCATCTGCCTTAACACTTCTAGCACCTTCATCAAGTACTAAGCCTTCAACTCTTAGCACTTTCTGGTCACTACTCTCTTGTCTTTTTAAAGCAACCTTTAAGCGCATCATTAACTCTTTTGGTG
>Ga0065711_1042629_pt1 | contig 15254 bp, 23 predicted proteins | sample Hoacrofraction12_FD_59098 | JGI IMG/M metagenome (GOLD analysis project Ga0065711, IMG submission 59098) | Hoatzin crop microbial communities from Cojedes, Venezuela - Epithelial fraction 12 v2 (version 2) | ecosystem: Host-associated > Birds > Digestive system > Esophagus > Crop | place... | reverse complement strand
TGCGGGCAGGCGGCAGCTCCCCCTCGCCGGCCGCGATGAGCCGCGGCCCCCCCAGCCCGTCCTCCCCACCCCGCGGCGGGAGCCCCGGCCGGCAGCCCCTCGGCCCCGGGAGCGGGGGCTTGGACGTGCTGCGCTGCCCCTCCTGCCTCCTCCTCCTCCGGGAGCCGGTGACCGTGTCGTGCGGTCACTCCTTCTGCAAGCCGTGCCTGGGGGGGGCCCTGCCGTCCCGCTGCCCGCTGTGCCGGGAGAGGCTGGAGCTGCTGGGGGTCGGCGCGGCGAGGTGCAGCGTGGTGCTCTGCGGCCTCCTGGAGAAATGCCTGGAGCCGGCGAGCCGGCTGGCCTGGCTGGTGGCACAGCTCCGGGACCGTGTCACCCGCGGGGACGCGCGGGAAGCGCTGAGGATGGCGCGGAAAGGCGTCGAGCTGGGTGAGCACCCCCGGGCCCGGGGGGCTGGCGGGGGGTTGGTTTGGGGGTGAGGGCGGTGGGTGCGGGGGGCCAGCCCCAGAGCCGGGACGGGGCTGCGCGGGCTGCGCTGTCGGAGCAGCCGGGTACCAGCGTGGGTCACTTGGTCCCAGCACCGCAGTGCCCTCCGAGCCTGGGCAGCCCCGCGCTGGGACGCCTGGGCAGCTGCGGGTGTTGGGAAGGCAGAGCTGGTGGGGGTGGGGAGGGGGAATGTCGCTGCTGGGCGTTTCTCCCACGCCCGCAGGTGTCCCGGGACCATGGGAGGGAGCGGGTGGCCGGGCAAGCCCCGCTGCTCATCCCGGCTGGCAGGGCTGCGGGCACGGCGAGGGCACACGGCCTGCGCCCCGTCGCCCACGTGCTGCTGGCGGGGAGGAAAGAGCCGCCAGCGGCTTCTTGCATCTTGCCCGCCCGGCAATATTTCAGGGTCAGAGGAAGAGCTTTGCCCAGGGGGGTGGCCATTACGTAAAGTGTTTGGGACTTTTCCAGTCCGGGATGGCCGCGTCCTCGCCCCCAGAGCCTGGCGATGACACGGCCTTGGCCGAGCTCCTGTGCCAGCCCCACGGCACAGGGCAGGGTGTCGTGCGTGTCCCCCCACCCTGGTCCCCTTCCGCAGCCGTCTCTGGCGAGGGGTTGGGCCCGGGGGTTGGGGTGTTGATCTGCTTTAATGTGTGGCTGTAAGTGGATTTCTTGGAGAGTAACGCTGAAATAAAAGGGGTTACACAACGCGTCTGGAGCAGGGGGCTGGGGCAGCGGAGGCAGGAGGTCCTTGCTCCACCGGCGTTTCTATGACAGCAGTCGGCTCTCCTCCCGCGGCGCAGACACTAATTCATCACCCGCTGTGAGACGAGTGCCGGAGGTCCAGGGCACGCCTGGAACCGACGGGCTGAGCGGGCTGGCTGAGCCTGGTGTTGGCAGCAGAAAGCAGGTCCCTTTATGCAACCTCCTGAGGTGTCTGTCTCGCAGCCTGCGCGCCCGTCCTTCAACCCGGACGCACGTGCACGGCTCTCTAGTACTGTTTTCCTTATTGTCTGATTGGGGATGTACGATTATATATCTCTTTATAAAAGGGGTCTGTGAGTGTAAAGTGGAAACGTTGGAAGCTCTGTCCTCTGTCTTCCCTGCACGCTCCATTCCCCGAAGGACAGGAGAAGTCCAGCTTAGGGAAACGAGGAAACCGCAATCACAGCCAGCACTCCCATAAACCTGCACTTGCTGGTGCTGCTGGGGCTCAGCCACGTGGATGGTGCTTTCGGGACGCGTTCTCCAACTCCTGCAGCCTGCAGACCGCTTTCAGGCTGCACAGCTTCCTACGGGCTCCCCTTTGCTTTCAGACGTAACCACTGATAAATGTTTAACCCCCAAGAATGGGTTTTTTTGCGGTTCAGCGTCGCACGATGGGCTGGTTTGCAGTGCTCCGCTGAGCCCAGCCCGCAGAGCAGCTCTCTTTGCCTGCCAGAAAATAAATTGTCAACTTTTTATCTTTTGTTTTTCTAAGAAGTGAACAAAAAAAAATGCGCTGTAGCGCGTAACACAGGAGGCCTCCCAGCGTGCCTGGAGCCAGGAGGCTGGGGAGCGCTATCAGTCACTCATCAGCTGCCGGGGCCGCCAGCTGGCTTACGTCCCTGATGCCTGATGATATCATAGATCAAAAATAGCTGCGGCAGAAGAGAAATGCAGGATTCATAGCCCCGTAGTGCACGTCTCGTTTTCGCCAAATCAGTCACTTTATTGCTGGGCTGTGCAAATGTTTGAATGCGTTTGCCCACGTGGAAAATCAGCCTGTAGACTTTGTACCCATGTGTCCATCCCTGCCTGTCGTTAGGGGCCGCAGTATTTCGTCCCTGGATGCGTGCTTGCGGGGTGGGTGCCACGCAGCAAGTTCCCACGCTTCCTGACTGGAGCCCTAAAGTCCTGGCTAACGTTATAAATGCAAATAAGCTCTGAGGGATCAGGTGTTGCTCTGCTGCTCTCCGGGTTGCAGTGGGACCTTGATCCCCAGGCAGAGAGCAAGGTCTCCCCGTGCTCTGCACTGGGCATAGGGACGAAAGGAGGTGATAGCCATGGCGGAGCTTCCTCCTCCGTGACAGGACATGGTGGGTGCCTGGGCATGGTGACGGCGGAGGCAGGCAGGGGTGCAGGCAGACACTGCCTTCCCGACCGCTGCTGGTCCAGACCTGCAGTTCGCTGGCAGAGCTGCATCAGTACCGTGTTTCTACCAGGGCGGGAGGAAAGGCTGCTGGGGTTGGGAGTGCAGGAGACTTCATCAGCATCGATGTCTCCTGATGACCCCTGGTCGGCTGCTGGGCAGCCCCCTGGAGCTGGCTCGCCCCAGTAAGAGCTACTGGCCCTTCAGCAAGCTGGTGCTGCCAGCCCCCCTTTCCCACAGCCAACGCAGCATCAGTGCCTGCAAGTTGTGCCTAATTTGTGACGCAGGTTTGGGCTCAGAGCCAGCATCGTGCTGGTGATGGTCAGCACCGGGGGTGAGATGTGGGGCTGGGTGCGTGGACCCGTTGCCTTTGCTGGAAAGCCGGCCGTGCGATGGATGTAGGTCACCTCCACAGCAAGCTGTGATATAACGGGGTGGGTCTGGGAATCCTCCGCAGTTCAAACCCACAAATGTAACCACACCTGGTTACTCCACGAGCTGCACTGTGTGGACTTTCTGAGTGCGGCTCGCTTGTGCTCCCTGACATCCCCCACCCCAGTTCCCCTGCTGGCAGTGCTGGTAGAGAGGAAGGTCTTTATGGGGTTTCCCTGAGGCAGGAGAGAAGACGGTCTCACTGCCTGTTATTTAGGAGCAGGCAGGAGTGTGTGGGGTGCCCAGCACCGTGACAGTGTGGGTGTCACAGCTGGCAGCGCCTGTGGGAGCTGTGCCCCCCCGCCACTGAGATCCCATCAGTCACAGCTCACTGACGACAAACTGGATGCTCAGTTCCCTTCCTCTGTTTTGGAAAATCTCAGCCTTTTCTCATACTTGGAACCCCTGAGTTATGTGGTGGGGGCAGATCCTTGCAACCCCCCTGGTTTTCCTTCTGCCCCAGGAAAGCGGTGGCAGCTAGTTTGGTCCGGGAGACTCCCTGGTGTTTTGGGAATTCTGGTCTCCATAGCTGCAGGCTTGTTTGGTAACATGTTATTGTGGCTCTGCTGGGTGAATCACATCGCAGAGCCTCCCATGGCAACAGCCCTCGCGGGGAGCAGGTGTATGGTAAAGCCTTCTTGCTGCACCCCAAAAAGATGGAAGAGAGCCCAGATCCCAGTGTGGCTGAGCCCCAGGGCAGTGGTGGGGCCCCTTGGCTGAGGGCATTTGGTGGAGATGGAGAAAACAAAGGGAAGAGCCTCAAATAGTTTAAAACCAGGTATTTAGGGGAAATAACTTCCTTGCTGAGACTGGGGAGGCCAGCGACTCCTCTCCCGCCGAAGAGGAGCGCAGGAGCTGGCTGTGCTCAGCACAAGGCAGCGGCACAAGGGCCGTCTCACCACGGTGGCATCTCCCCGGCCTCATCCGACCCTACTTTCTCACCATGGACCCATCAGACTAGTGGTGACATTTCTCTTTCCAGCTCCAGACGCCAGCTCCTTGCGGCTGTGCCGGGCAGAGGCGTTCGCGGCGCTGGGGCAGCACGCGCAGGCGCTGGAGGACTTGGACGCCGTGTGCCGGGCTGAGCCTGGAGAGCACGAGGTGAGCGGAGGGGAGGCCCCGTCGGCCGGCTGCGCTTGGACCCAAATCTGACTGTCTGGGAGCAGTTTCACCCATCCCTGAATTCTTCTAGCCATTGGATCCATCCTGCTCAGAAATACACTTGCCCACCCATGAAGCTGCAAATCCAGGCTGGAAGCACTGCGTTGCGCCACCGGGAGAGGTCCGGCACCGCGTCCCTCCTTGCTGGCGTGCGGGCGTGCGGGCACGTAGCTGTGCTGGTGCGCAGGATCGCAGCTGGGGGCTCGGGGAAGTTTTGGCCGGAGGCTGAGCTGCCCTTGGAGAAGTCAGCCCTGAGAGCTCGCTCGCTCATTTGTGAAGCACTCGTTGGCAATAGTTTCGCGGCTTCAGAGGCAGAAGCCCTTGACTCCTTCTCTAGGTCTCTGTAGGGTTTGTTAGCTTGGGTTTTGCAACTGCTGCATTTTGGGAGAGTCCTGTTTTGTGGGTACCTGGCTGCAGATGGACCTGGTTTTTCTAGGCAAGTCTGAACCTGGGAGCAACGATGTGTCTGGGTGCCTTGGCCTGGGATGGGAGCAGACGGGAGGCTGCAGGGAGATTCCCTCAGGGCTCACATGGGAGCTGAAAGGGCATGTGCTCAGTTGGTCCCTGTCTCATAGTCACCGCAAGTTTTTCTGCTCTGCAGGGCTTCTTCAGGAAAGGGAAGGTCCTTCTGGAGATGGGACAGAAAGCCGAAGCCCTGCTGGCGTGGGAGCACTGCCTGACGCTCAGTCCTCATTTCCACCCTGCTCAGAGAGAGATGGAGAAGGTGCGTGGGCCAAACCGTGGCAGGGTGCCATGCTCTAGCATCACACAGGGAGATGCCCTTGTCCTCTGAAGGACTTGCGCCCATCGTGGTCATGCTGCTCTGGTCAGCATTGGGTTCAAGCGAAGTCGGGTGCTGGTCCAACAGCCATCCTGCAGATGATTTTGAGCCAGCACCCACCCATGTACCAAAATCACTGTCACTGGTGGGGCCTCCAGCCATGGGGACTCCGTGCCATGAGTGGACTCTTGCCCTCTGGGAGGGAAAGGGCAGGACGATGGGGAATGACCTTGTACCCCCCACAGCTCACTCCCTTCCTGCTCTTTGTGGGTGGTGGAGAACCTGGGTTCCAGCCCTTAAAATACACCATTTTGTTCGCTGCCTCATGCTGCTTTCTTCCTTACGCACTGCTAAGGCATTTGTTTGACAGAGCTCAGCCAGCACTGAAACAAGTAACCCCGATGTGCCCTGTGGGAGCAGAAGGCTGCTTTGGGGAAGGAGGGAGTCTGGAAGCCCACCTACCTCCCTGCTTCCTTCTCCCAGCACACCTTGAGCCCTGCTTTCTCCTTGCAGGTCCTCATGCGAGAGGACGCTCCTCAGCCACGTGTGGCTGCTGCCTGCTCGGGTGATGCTCACCGGGGCTCGACTGGTCCCCAGGTCAATGGAGGGAGCCCTGCGCTCCCATCCTCCTCCCCACAAGCTCAGGTAAGAGAGCCTGCAACCATCTGAGGCTGCAATGGGACTTAATGTCTCTTGGGGACATCCCAAATTGGGGTTTTGCAATGATGGGAATGGAGGTTTGGTAAGGGGAGGCTGTGCGGGACCATAGCACGTGCACGTGGTTGTGTGCTGGAATGAGAAGCTGCAGGTAGTGGAGAGTGAGAGAGCAAAGACACCATCGGAGCTGCTGCTGTGGAGACTGGAAAACAGAGGAGGCTCCTTTTGTCTCCATTCCTCTCTGAGTGTTGTTCTGCAATACTTCTGGTAAGATTTTAGACGGTTTAAAACACCCACATCACACTTCATTCAGAAAAAAAAAAAAAAAGAAAATGTCAGTTTAAAATTTTTTTTCATCCAAAAACCACATTTGAGAACAGTTCAAACCATTAGCATCTATTAAGGAAAGGTCTTCTTTTGCTCTTTGCCTTCTATAAATGAATTTGGAGAGAGGGGGAAATCAGAGAAAATGGGCTCCGATACACCCAAATACCAGGTGGTACATCTGAACAGGCTAAACCCATGTTTTAACCGTGAGGTGAGCAAGGAATCTGTGAAGACCACGCTCTCCTGCTGTCCCGCAGATGCAAGGTGTTAAGATGAAGCAACACACCAGAAAAACTCCCGGTGCCATCGGGCGCGGTGGGGCGGATGGGGCTGTGTTTTCAGAGGGAGAAGAGCTCTGGGGCTCAGTTTCATCTTTGCTGTGTCTAGGATCAGGAGGGAGAGCCAGCGGATGGCCAAGGGGACGCCGGGTCTGAGCATGGCCAGGGGACAGCCACCCTTTCCCAGCTGGGGCGGCAGCAGGAACCGGAGACTTCGGCAGAGAGGCAGGACCGGCAGTTGGTAGGTGAGTGTCATCAAAGCTACCAAAAAGCCTTGTCTCATGCAAAGTATGTCTTTAAAATCCATTTTGGCACTGAAAACTTAGTGCTGGCATTGTGTGCAGACATCCCGGGGACACCCGATGGGGCAGCTCTGGCCCAGCACGTTTGCTGCTGCTCATGCATGTGAGAAGGATCTGATCTTCTGGTGTTGAGCTGGTGAATGTACACCAAACCTTTGAGTCTCACTTGGTGAAAAGTTCTTGCTAAAGCCAGACATCACTTGTGGCCTGTATGGACCAGCGAGAGGCTTCCTTTGGTTCCTTTGAATTCCCTTGTGATGCACACAGCATGTCCTATGTTGGAGGAAGCAGCACGTCCATTGTCATTAACTTGCCATCAGCGTCCAGCCAGATGGCTTCCATGTACGTGGGTTTGCATAAAGCAGTGGTGATGCTTTGTGGCTGATCTCCAGAGACCTCCATCTGAGAGGTTCTTAGGTCAGTTCATCTCTCAGTGCCTCAGTTTCTTCCCTGCCTGCAGAAGGAGGTATGGAGATACCACCTTCCTCTACCAAGCACCATGAGACCCACTGATGTAAAAGCTATGGATGAACATGGATGAGTTAACAGAGAAGTTTATGCCACATTTCCTACCGGTTTTGGTTTTAACTTAAAGCACTTCATGTAGCAGTTTACTTACACCTCAGAACAAGGTCAGAAAGCAAAGATTCATTTTCAGTATTGAAATGGGGGGTCTTTTTCCTTCTCTTTTGCCTCTAGATAATGAAGAAGAAACAGCAGTGGCAAAGTATACCCAGCCGTGCCTCGGGGAGCTGCTGAGCGTATCTGACTTTGAGTGCTCCCTCTGCATACGGTGAGTTCTCCGACTGGAGAGCTTTGAGAATGAAGAATTAGCACCTGCTGGGTTTTCTTTCCTGGTGTGGATCTTTCTTCACATCTTAATAGCAAACTCAGTCCCCAGTACTGCTGAAGTGCAGGTTTCACTAGAGCTAAGAGATAAGGGGGAAGACAGAGGCATGCTCTGCCCTGCCAGGCTGTAAGAGCTCAGATCTTCCTGTGTCAGGGCGCAGCGTAGCTGGGTCTGTATCGCCAGGGACACCGGAGGTGAGGTGGGGATGTTCACTGGGGTCAAAGACTGAAAGCAGTGGTTGCCCTTTGTAACTGGGCTGGAACAGGAAGGTGTTGTCCCAGGGAATTACCATCCATGGTGGGGATATTGCAAACCCAGACGGGGGCATTTCCGAGCTCTTTGCCTGGAGATGGAAAAGGGGACAGGGTAGAGCCCGCGTCCGTCTGCGGACTCAGGGCGAAGGAAGGGCTGGGTGCTGCCACAGGGCATGCTGAAACCAGGCTGTTTTTTCCTGGCACGTCCCAGGACCTCGAGCAGTTTTGCAAGCGGCTGCTGGCAGAGGGCTGGGTGTTGTACCACCAGACATGCAAAATGGTCAAGGTCTCCTGTACGGCCGCTTTTTCCAGGTCTGGGCATGGCTCAGGGGAATGACACAGGGGAGAGAGAGATCAAGGCTGTATCTGATCTGAATTAGGTGAATTTACATCTCTCCTGAGAGCAGGGAAGCATAATGTTCAGGAGGAGACAGGGCTCAGTGCTGAGCAGGGCTTTCCCGAGACCTTCATTTCATTTCTGATGCTGGAGCTACCTGTGAGCAACCCGAGTGCTTGCTGCTGGCTCTGTCCTTGGAGCAGGGGAGAAGGTGGCACTTTCCCATCGCTGCCTTTGGGGCTGCACACCGCTGTGGGTGTCTGGACCAAGGACCAAGGGGTGCCCTATGTGTACTGATGAGGTCCGTGGGGACCCCGCTGGGACGGGCAGCAGTGCTCACGCCTGGGACATTTCTCATCTTACATCATTGTGCAAGTCCTACAGCCTGAGCCCAGATTTATAATTAAAGGAATAGGCCAGTTAGGAACCTTTACATTTAATTAACGGGAGTTATGAGCAAAGCTTAGCCAGTGCGACTTTAGTGAAGGTGAGTTTCGTAGCCATGGACTGCCCGGGCTTGGACAACATAGTGTGAGATGATGGCTTTCTGTGGCGTTGCATCCCTGCAGCATCACTGTCTGCAGTGCAGAAGGCTGGTGACGGCGGCAGATTGCCCTTCAAATGGTAAGAGGGGACATGGGAAATGTCGTGTTCCTGCTGGAAGCAAAATCTCTTGCTTTCAGCAAGGTGATTCAAGGAAGATGCAGGTAAAAGGCTGGGGATAGCCAGAAGCTGCACCCATGGCTTTGCCCAGTCTGACCTGCTCAACCCTTGCAGCACCAGCCCGGGCCTCTGCAAGTCCCTGAGCGCTTTGTGGGACCCCTGCACCACGGGGCTGAGACCAGCCAGGGTTTCCAAAGCGGGCTGCTGAGCCAGGCCTGGGGAGTGGCAGCTTTGAGGACACCCAGCCCCATGAACAGAGGCTCTGTAAAGTCTCTCTCTGCTGGGCTTTCCTGTGCTCCTGCTCCTATGTTGCTCTCTGCGGTTTGTTGACTTTGGTCCCTTTGCAGGATGTTCTTTGAGCCAGTGACGACGCCGTGCGGGCACACCTTCTGCAAGGAGTGCCTCGAACGCTGCCTGGACCACCGGCCCAACTGCCCCCTCTGCAAACAGAGCCTGAGAGAGGTGAGGGCATGTGTCCCATGGGATGGAGCCCGAGGGAGAGCTGGGGACCGGCTCTGGCTGCCAGCAGTGTGCCCAGGGCTGGGGTGGGAAGGTGTGATGCTCTTACATTAGCAGCTCCCTGGCACGGCAGTGTGAGCTCCACTCACATGGGAATGACCAGACAGCTGATAATTAAGACCAAGAGATTAATTTCCACAAGATGCCACAGTGATTTAGTGAGACTGTAAACAGGACTGAGACGTAGAGAGAGAGAGGAAGAAAGAAGCGAATGCTAATTACTTTTAAAAATGGAAATGGATGGAAAAACCTGCTAGCCTGGAGATTTGATTTAATCTTTAATGAAAGGGGATTTGGATGAGACCGTCAGGGAAATTAGGTTGTCATACAAGGACTGCATCACTGTCAGAGACAGGACGCTGCGTTGGACGGATCCTGGGTCTGAGCCGTGTCTGGAGGTCTCAGTGGAGCTCACATCCCATCCTGCTAGATGGCTCGACATCCCCTGATAGGTCTTATGCCTGACTTTCTCTGCTCTAAAATTACCCTCAGCTTCAATAAAAGTGAACATGATTCAGAGCCCAGCAGGACCTCAGGGCTCTTCTCCAGCCTATTTCTGGGTCTAATTTCTTTCAGTACCTGAAGGCTGGAAGTTACAGCCCCACTGTGCTGCTGCAGGACATCATGCTGGCCACCTTCCCCGCACAGCTGGCTGAGCGCCGGGAGCTGCACCGGGCTGAGATGGCAGAGCTCTCCAAGTAAGCAGGGACCTGCTCCAGCGTGCGTGTGCATGTGTGTGTGTGCATGGGGGCTTGGAGGGGCTCCGAGGGGGCTGTCCATGCCACATACCATTGCTCTGGCTTGGTTCTGCTCAAGTGATGTCTGTCCTACTTCCAGGACCTTGTCACAGCAGTGCCAGGTGAGTGCAGACATGGCCCGTGGGGCACCTGGGCATCAGGGAACATCTCTGCAAGGAGCTGTTTCGTGGGCAGAGTCTGTCCTTGGGCTTTTGGTTAGCCAAGTAGAAGCTTTGGCGTTGCTCTGTGGCAGACCATCCCTTCTTGTGGTAAAGGACACATCTGGTTCAGGGGAGCAGCAGATGCACAGCCCTTGAGGTGGGATTTGCTCTGGGAGGTTTCATGGCGGTCTCTTCTCCTGTCCCTCAGCCTGACCAAGAACATCCCCATCTTCGTATGCACGATGTCCTTCCCAGGCATCGCCTGCCCTCTGCACGTCTTCGAGCCGCGCTACCGCCTCATGATCCGGCGGTGCCAAGAGACCGGCACGAGGAGGTTCGGCATGTGTATATATGAGCATGGGAAAAGGTGAGCTCCTGGGCAAGGCGGCTTCCCTCTGCCCCAGCTGATTCGCCTCTCTCTGCCCCAGCCCCAAATGTCTAAAATCCTGAGTAGTTTGGAGAGGAGCAACAAGGTGCAATTTCCTATCCCACTGCACCCCGCAGATAAAATCAGCAGGGAGGTGGTGCGTTCCCCACACAGCAGAGTGAAATGGGATATCGCTGCTTCCCAGCATCACAGCGGCCAGGCAAGGAATGTGGCCAGGACTGGAGCTGGGCAGAGCCAGCAGTGGCTGTTAAGTAACAATGGTCTGGGAACAGCTTCTGGCTCAGGACGTCTCTGAGCTGCATGGCTCCCTGGCCGTGTTCTCTAGCTCCTCTTAGTGAGCACTTGAAAATTGCTGTATTTCTCATACTCTGTCCTTGATAAGCTACAAGAGGACACTGAGCTAAACGGGCTTTTGTCTGGTGCAGCGTCGCCATCCTTATGTTCCTGGTGGCACCTCCAGATCTCGGATGGGCTCAGTCTCCAGGCTCGTAACCCAAGCACTCTGTTAAATGCCTGTGTTTACATGACATATCCTCCCTGTGCTCCATTCTTGTTGAAGTGAAGTGAGATAAATAACATTTTCTGGGCTTTGAGAGGGTGTCTCTGCAACAGATGTTGTCTTTAGGACCACTGGACATCAGGGCAGTGTGAGGACCTAAGTCATTTTGATATAAGGCAAATCCAAAGGAGTGTGGACTGTGTGCTTGGTATTCCCGGCCCTCTTAGCAGCGAGTGGTAACTCAACAGAGTAGAATGAATCTCTGAATTTTCCCCCTCCCAGCCAGCTTGTTCCCGGGCCTTTCCCTCCTTGAAGGTGGTACGTTCAGGAGAAGCAGCTCTCCCACCGCCAGTGTCCCAGCTCAGCCTCTCTTTTCTCCCCTTGGCTCCCTCCAGTTTTGCAGACTATGGCTGCATGCTGGAGATTCGGCAGATCGAGCTGCTTGCGGACGGCAGGTCCTTGGTGGACACCATCGGCAGGAGGCGGTTCCGGGTGCTGAGCCGCGGACACAGGGACGGCTACAACACTGCCGACATCGAGTACCTGGAGGACAAGAAGGTGAGGGCAAGGCCAGGGCAGAAGCCCCCGCTGCGGCGGGACAGAGCCTCGCCACGGATACATTCCATGTTCCTCTTCCCTCCACACAGGTGGCCGGAGAGGAGCTGCAGGAGCTGCAGTGCCTGCACGAAAGCACCTACCGCTTGGCTCAGCGGTTCTGCGAGCACGGAGACCTTGTGTCCAGGCACATTTTCATGCAGCATGGACCGCTGCCGGAGAAGGAAGAGGACATCCAGGTAACACCCTGAGGGAAGGGATGCTTTAAATAGAGGGGGTACCAAGAGACCCTCTGAAGCAGCGCCGTTCCTGCGCTGACCAGCCTGCTTCGCTGCTCGGCTCCCCCCCCAAGATGAGCAAAACAAACCCCGTTTTTCACTCCTGTTACGGCATCTCTCAGAGAGATGGTAGAGCTTATTTCTTAGAACTGTTTAACATGTATGGTTTTAAACTGTTCTTGGAAACTAAGCACTGAGTTTTAAAAGTTTTCCTGAAGTCTTTTCCTAAATGGCAACTGAGAAAGTGAACTGTCTGGGTTTGAAAACACCTGGGAAAAAGAAAAAAACAAATGGGCAAAAAACCAAACCCCAGAGCTCAGCAAGTCTGCAGCCTTCTTTCTCACCAGGTTCCTTTGAGACAGCCATAGCTGGCCAGAGGAGAAGAGCTAAGAGGGCAGGATCCAATTTGCTCATTAAATTGCTCTGACAGAATCAGATTCTGGGAAGAAAAAAAAAAAAAATCTCCAAATTTAGTTTTCTGTCTCTTCTTTAAGAAAGTGTTTCCTTCCTGGATCATTACGAATATGCTCTTGCTGGCCTGTCCCAGGCTAAGGCTGTCCTGGCCACCAGCTGCATCAACGCTGTGCTCAGAATTACGAAACGGCTCATCCTCCTTCAGCTGAATCGAGCCTTTCCCTCTTAGTTTGGCTCAGGTTTTCAAAACGCTGGCTTGCAAAAGCACTGCCCAGGAGTTGTGCCTGCCTGGCCTGCACCTCGCCTCTCGGAGTGACGATAAGGCAAACGCCCCGAAAGACCCCCACCGTGCAGGGTTTGGCCGGTGCTTACAAAAAGCAACGCCTTAAACAAGGAGACGCGCAAGATATTTCTTTGTCTCTTTAGTATAGACTTTTTCCCCGGTACATCTGTGTCTGGAGACACCCTGGGGAATGCTTGTCTGGAAACTAAATTAGTTTATCCAGCAGTTTTGAGGCTGGACAGACAACAGGGCTGTTCGGAGGAATGCCTTAGCCAAAGCTGGCATTGCCATGCTGACGAGAGCAGCAGCGATGGTGCCCAAAGGCCAGCTTGCAGTTCCTGACGTGAGGGGTGTCTCTCCCTCTCTCCCTTCCAGGCTTCAGCAGATGGCCCGACGTGGTGCTGGTGGCTCATCTCCGTCCTGCCCCTCGACCCGTCCTACCAGCTGAACCTCTTCTCCACCACCTCCCTGCGCGCCCGCCTCGCCCAGCTGCAGCACATCCTCACTGCCCTGCTGCAGCAGCCCCCCGCCGGGCACCCCCTGCCCGAACACAGCCCCCGGGGCCGCGTCTGAGCCCCCCGGCCCCCGCCCTGCTGCAGGGGAGACCTCCACCCCCTTGGGTTTCTCTATGCGTTGCTTCAGGGGTTTGCGGGTGGTTTGAAGCCCACCTGGCAGCGACCTCAGCGATGAGCTGGGCACCGCAGTGACACTACGCCGTCCATGCTGCCTCCAGGAGCTGCTCGATGCCGTGCCATCGGTGGGGAAACTGGGGTGGAAAGCTGGGTTGCATCTCGGGAACCGAAGTCACTTGCTGAGGTGCTTTGATGCCAAGGAGAACTCTCCTTAGGGCAGAGGACCGAGTGGCAGGATTGCCTCTTCCTCTTTGAAGGACAAGGTAGGGTTTTTGGTAGATGGTCCTGCTCTGTGCAGCAGGTTTAGAGGCTTGGGAGAGGTGGCACCAGGAAGCAGAGAGGTCCTGACCAGGAGCTGACAGCTCTGCCTCCACTTACGAGTTTGACTTCATTCCTATTCAAACAAGAAGACCGGTTAGATTAAACGATGCAAAACCAACAGTGCTGCTCATAACCACCTCCATGGCCACACAGTGAGGAGATGCTGCTCTCTGAACATGCCTGAGTCAGGATGTCCCCTTCCCACTGCTCTGCTATGTTTGCTGTGCCAACCTCGCTGGCCACTTCCCGGGCCTGGAGCCATGCTCCAGCTGGAAGGAGCTGATGGCCTGGAAGTGGCTTTGTGAGACGTCCTGCTCCTTGAACAGTGCAGTTTTCTCATGTTCAGTGTTTCTTGTGAACTTTCTGCCTCCTCAAGAGAAAATTGGGATCTGAGCTGTGCATCTGGGACCCAGAACAGTGCAGGATCCCCCAAAAGAGCATAGAGTGATATCCAAGGGAGTTGAACCTTTGGAGAGGTGGGGAGGGGGCACGACCGATGACCAAGGCTGTGAGCCCCATGTCAGGGGAGCAAGTGCCTGTCTGCAAGTGCCTGGCTGCTCCTTGTCTCTAAACACAGGGAAAAGAGTATCCCCCTGGACAGCCCAGGCTTTCTGCCATGGAAATCCTGAAGGTTTGGGATCATCCATAGTTCAAGTAGCTTTGGGTTGAATTTTAGGAGTGATACCCGCTTAGTGAGTTGCTGGATTAACATTACTTCCAGAATTTTATACCTGCATTTCCCCAAGGCTCCGCACCCCATCTGGGGGCTCAGTGGGCTGTTGGGTGTGTGTGGGGGAGAGAAAACCAGCTTGGGGCTACAGTGCTCCTTACTGCAAATGTTGCTGGCTGAGCCCGGGACAGGAGGCTCTGGACACAGCTTTGGAGAGGTCCTTGCCCAGGGCCACTGCTTTTCCCCCGTCCTCGGCAGGGGCATTGGACTAGATGACCCACAGAGGTCCCTTCCAACTCCGAACATTCTGTGATTCTGTGAGTGAGAGGTTTTGGTCCCTCCTCTCCAGCAAAGTGCCTCCCTGGAGCGACAGCCAGTGTGAGCTGAGGGCTTGCTCCCTAGGGACCATCATGGCCGCAGGGCGGCTGAGGACATCTCAAAGCTGGGTTTGCTCCTCTACCTCTGAGCCATGTCCTCCCTCGCTTTGCCACTGTCTCTGGGGCACCATGACCCCCCCAAGGGACCACGTCCTCTGGATGTTGGATCTGGGTGGGTGATGGAGGGACGCCTCGCAGTCCTGGGATAGGTGCGTGCAGGTAGCAGGATGCCACTGAAGTTTGGGAAGTGCCTTTCTCTTCCACAGCGTCAATGGGAGCTCACCCAGTGACCCCCGAGCCCCTCACCCAGCCCCTGAGTTGGCCATTCCCCAGGTGTGCGAGCTCCCCGGGCTGCTGTGGGTCCCTCCGGGAAGGGGATGGCATGGGGGGATGCAGGGGAGGAGTGTGGGTCTGCACCGTGTCCACGCTGGGGGAGAGCCAGGGCCCAGAGCCGCATCTGCCTGGCTGCGCTGGGAAGGGACTCGTGCAAATCGCTCCGGTTTGCTTGGAGTGCCTTTGGGATTTGTGTTCGTACCTTTGCTCTTCGAATTAATTTTTCTTCCTGGTCATTGAAATAAAGACCTTTTATTTTGTTGTTGTTTTGTTGCTGGTGTTTTAACTTTTAGCTGCTCATTGATGGAAGTGCTTGGGCATCATCAGGGAGGTTTGGGGACGCAGCGAGAGGTGACACCCTGACCTTCACACAGCAAGTTAGAACAGTCAAGCAAAGGTAGATGACAACAAGGGAAAAAAAAAAAAAAAGGGGGTTT
>Ga0065711_1042628_pt1 | contig 15254 bp, 7 predicted proteins | sample Hoacrofraction12_FD_59098 | JGI IMG/M metagenome (GOLD analysis project Ga0065711, IMG submission 59098) | Hoatzin crop microbial communities from Cojedes, Venezuela - Epithelial fraction 12 v2 (version 2) | ecosystem: Host-associated > Birds > Digestive system > Esophagus > Crop | place... | reverse complement strand
TGTCTTCTGTATCTCTTTTTCATGGAAGGCGGTTGACTGGCGAGGCCGGCACAACGAGTTGCTCAGCAAGCGAGAACTGCGGAGTCCCTGCCAGCCGGCACCGGGCTGCCCGTTGCGCAGCAGGTTCTGGCCCTGGCCAGGGTGTCGAGCTCATCCCCGGCGCAGGATTGCTGCCCGACGGGGAACGCGCGCTAGGAATTGCGGGGGAAGCCGGTTTAAGCGAGCAAGGCTAGAGTTAAATGGGTTGCAGTATGGATTGGTATTTGATTCTTTGAAGCTTCGTACAGCCCTTCTGTCCATTAAGCTCATGTGGTTAATAAACCAGACCTTCAGAAATGTCTACTCCTTAACATAATGTACTGAACTCCATATGTAAATGTTCAGCAGGAGTGGACGACATGTGTAGATGTCTTCTTGCAGGAGGTGATAACAGTTTCTTTGCTTATTGCAACACAAGCCATCCATTAATGAGGACTTTCGGAGAGAAATGTGTGTAGGCTGTGAACACGGAGGGTGATGCAGAGAGGTGGGAAACAGATGTGTGGTCATACATGCACCAGCCAGCTATTACTCAGATACCATCCGTCTGCTAATTAGCGACTGGAATGTTGAATAACATTGCTGTTTGTGAGATTGCTTGAGTGCAGTCCTGCGTCTGGTTTTCACACTTGTCTTCATCTCTACGTGGTATTGTAACTGACGTGCTTCAATTAAAATTGTTTTGAAAGTGAGGTCTCTAGAACTTCCTTGTTACAACAGCTTAATTTCTTGGTGTAGAGTACTGTAAGTGTAGGGCCACCAGCTTTTTGTACCCTTGAAGGGACAGCATTGGGTTAACACTGGAGAGGAAACCTGACTCATCTGTTTTGCTTCCTGTCACGCTAACAAACCCAGTGTGTGCCACCTCAACTTTAAACTACCCCCTTGATGATTCTCACTGTGCCTCCTACAGTGAAGAGTCAGCAAAATGCGGCCTATTTCTGCACTGCCACAGCGGGGGGAACTACGCGGCAGTGCTACTTGTGTGATGAATGGCTCCGTAGGAAAATGATCACAATTTACCTGATCCTCGTATTTTACTGTAGTATCTTTAAGAATTTCGATACAAAATATTAGTATTTCCGGTTGCTATACATCCTAAAAACACATGCATGCACACACACACACGTGTATATATTCTAGAACAGTCTTTTTTCTTTTGCGAAGTCCAGATCCGTGATACGTTTCAGCCCTGCCCATCATTATAGGAACAAGCAGTAACAGACAGCAGAGTTAGCGTTGCCACACTGGGGTTAGAAGTTACCTACTGCTGCATACTCCACTGTATTCCAGGTAAAAGGAACACCTGTAGATCAAAAAGAGGGACTCCAAATCTGCTGCCAGAACATGAAGGCAGACATGATTTTTCTCTGATCCAGTTTCTGCATGTGTAAAGTGTTTCTCCTGCTTTCCTGAAACAACTTCCCTCTTTATCCATATGAAAAAGCCTGTGAATTAGAAGAGCGCTTCTGATCTTCCAGGTGACTGGGGAAATAATCCCTCTTTCCCCCCTCCCCTTCTCCCCCTCCTTATCTTCCCTCCCCACAGAATGCTAAGACATTGTTTTTCCTCCCACAGTTGAAAGGTGTGTTTTGCAGAATACAGATGAGATATTTGTTGGCTAGCAAAAAATAAAGCGGAACAAGAGACATGTCTTTCAAGTACAAATGGGGCTTCAGAGATCTCTGTTGGAAAGCCTAATTTCTACATGAGCACAACTGTTTCTCCATATTGCCTGGAACACTTCAGTTACATACTTGGCCACACTTTCTGTTATGGATTCTATAAAGACATCATTTGTCAAGCTAATAACTGTGTACAAAAATGTTTATGCACTATAAAAATGGATTTCAGAGATATTTGAATTGCACCCACAAATAGGAAGTTTTTGCAGTCGTAATATACTGAGCTGGATTAGGTGATAGTAATAATAATAATTAGCAATCCTTTCTTCGTTCTGCAGGGTTAGCTGGACTTAAACAGTTGTTTGAACCATAGCTGTTAGATTTTTTTTTTTTGATATTTCTGATTTTTGGCTTGTCTAGTGAGGAGGCTGAAGTATTATTTCACTGTCAAGACCTTGCTTGCAGAGTGTGTTTTTCACGACACTGGTGGTCTCTGACTTTTAAAGAAATTCTTTTCTTTAATTATGTCATATATAAGCCAGATTCAAAAGATATGTTTGTCCCTGTTTTCAATGGCAGTTCAGTCACTTAAGTTAGGAGCCAGACACACAAATACCTTTCTATATGTGACCATAGTAGCTATTTAAACTAGGGATTTAAGTAGACAGAATGTAATTATCCCCATTGCAATACTAAAACACAAGGGAAAAACGCCATAGGATTTTGTAATAGCAACAAGTGGTCAAGACATTACATTTATGCTTTGCTAGTTTTACCAGCTGTGTCTCATTCCATTATTCAGACAGACAGACAGACAGACAGACACCTCTCTTCTAATTAATCATAGCTGTTGACCAGCGGAGGAAAAAAAACAACTCCAGAGGTGATTTTCCAGAGAAAAATCTGATCACAGAGTGGGGCACCAACCGGTAGAAATTTCCAGATGTGAAACCGCTTTCTGAGGTTTAAAAATGTGTGTTCATCACATGGATCTGAAAAAGAAATGCAGTTCCTGGGTTTTTCTTAGTGATCTGCTTATCTCTGCTGAAGAAAAAAAGATCAGAAAAACACTTGAGGTTTTCTGCCTCATGTTGCGCATGAAGCTGCGTCTGTGCATGGTTTGTAATGACAAAACGTTACTCTGGGGGAGAGAAGGGCAAGGCACGGGCACTGCATGTTGGAAACAGGGGTTTCAGTGTTACTTACAAATGGGCAGGTATAGGTGATGATCCCACATGACTTGCATTCCTAAACTGTTAATTTTTAAAAAACCTCTTGTATTTCCTGTGCCATAATATTTCTGCAGCAACGGTGCATCACTCTGCAGTGAAGTACAGTGTTGTGAAGGAGAGCTTGCTGACCATAAACACTGCGAAATTTAACCAAAATGAGAACAGCTATAAATACACAAGTGTTTGAAGACTGTAGCATAGTGTTGGTGTTTTTTTTCCCCCCTTCTTTGGTAGAGGGCTGGGATAAAAGATGGTCTTCTAAAGGTACTCGGATAAATGGAAGCAAGCGTCTAATCCTTTTGGTTACAGAGGTATTTCTTTTCCATGGCATTCAGTCACTTGGCCCCCTGAAGGCATCAGCCCTGGTCTCTGAATCCTACCCCTGGGCTATGAACCTTGTCAATATTTTTTTTTTAAACAGGAATCAAAGCAAAATCTTGACTTCGTAGCCTCCGTTTGATTCCTTCGCAGGCTGTTTGCTGGGCCTGCCCCTTGGCAGCCGTAGCGTATTGAAGGTAGGCATGGATAAAACATCTTGTGTTTCGTGGACATGAAGCCCTTGCCTTGCACTGCAGTTTTACACAGTGTTTCCACTGCTTACAGGAGTAACTGTATTCTGACAGAGCTTCTCGTTTGTTAGACTCCATGTTTGTAGTGTGCATTGCCCGGATGGAGGAGGTCCCTTTAGCTGGCCTTAAAAGGCTGGAGACTTCCACAAAATACTACACTGACGCATTAAAGAAAAAGCAACTGGGCCTTTTAGGTGGGTCCGTGAAGGATGGAGAAACGGGCGATACTAGTCTGGGAGCAAACAGATTGGGTGAGATTTGGTGGAGAGACTGCGAGATGGATAACTGGCGGTAGGCAGAGCAGGGCTGCCCGGCGAGTCAGCTGCTGGAAGGAGAGCGGGAGGTGTGGCAGGCTGTGGGAAGCGGGAGTTGCTGGGTTTCCCAAAGACGTCGCCCTGCCTTACCTAGCTATCGCCATCCGAAACTCGCTGCGTGCGTGCACCTTCCCAGCCGCCCTTCCGCCGGTCGTCTTGGGAGTCGGTTCATTGCGGGGATTTTCGGTGCCTACTGTTTCTGCAGGAGTGGTGTGGGTAAAACCTGACGGTCAGCCCTGAGAGTTCGTGGTGCCGGGTTTGCAAACCGGCCGCTCTGCGTGTGGGCGCTGGTGGCGAGAGGAGGTCGCTGCACGCGGAGCTCCGCAGAGTCTCGTTTATTCAGATGCAGGGTATCTGGAGCACCTGGTTGTGCTTGCTGTGGTTTCATGAAGAGAACAAGAAGCAATAATCCGTCTTTTTTAAAAACTACTGCAAGCAATTGGGAAATTAAGTGGTACAGGATTAGAGTCCTAATTGCCCATATATGGTGTCTCAGCTCAGGTTAGAGGTGAAAATAGGCCTCATTCTTTCTCACATAGCATCGTTCCTTTGACTCATAAATTAGACAGTGGTTAAGAAGATCTATAACTGGAGTTGTGTGGGGCCCTTTGATAGGGCTGGATGGGAAGAACCTTGCTGAAATTACATGCGTCGTGAACTGAGTCCAAAGGAGCTTCGTTGCTTTAACCCTGCTGAACATCTAATTATTCATCTTGTCTATTACTTTCACAAGTACTAAATATAGAGAATATTCATATATCAAGAAAGAAAAGGAAAAAACAAAATAGAAGAAAGAGTTTCAAGAACTGAGTGTATTTCAGACCTGTGGTTGACTGGCAAATTAAATACCAGGGACCTGGAAGTGTGTGCATGGCTCCAGTTGAGCTGCAGCTCTGTCGGACGTGCTGGTGGGCCCAAGAAAGAGGAAGAAGAGAAGGTAGAGGTTATTGCCACCATTGGTGGTGGGGAGGGTTAAATAGCACGAATGTGGAGGAAGCTGTGCTTTAATAGCATTCGTGTTTGCAGTGTAAGTTGTTTCGTGTCCTCAGTTACTTCAGCAAATATAATACAAGGGGTTACTACTTTTTGTTTTAATTTCAAAAGAAATTGAAAACTAGACACACAACGCATCCAAGGAGGCCTTTTTAGTGTGGACATTCAGAGTAGCAAAATTGGTACCTGGTAGCATAAAAGAGGCTCTTTTAATACGTTTCTTGCTGTAGTTAATACATGTCACAGCAAATCTACGTATTGGATAAGCTTCAGTAAATTCCAGGTTGGGAGAGAAGGATGCAAGGAATTGCTTATTGTAGGATAACAATATGCTTAGTGAACAGATACACTGACAACTCAAACTGATGCTGAAAATGAGCACGATGAAGACAGATAGTATGGTGGTTACTAGTTGTGAGGACTTGAATTCATGCTTGTAAGTAGAAGTGCTAAACTTCACTAAGCTGCTTTCCTTTCGCTGAATCATACCTCCTGTCTCAGCTGCGTGTTGCTGAGGAAAGCAGTGAGGGGGGGCTCGTTAGATCCGGCTTCATCTCCCTTCGTTTCAGTCCGCACCAAGGCTGGAACTAGCCAGCAGTCTGCCCTCCTTCTAGTTTCCTGCCATCTTTTGATGTTTTGCCTCCTAAAATCTTTTTAACCAAATTAATCCACTTCCTTCTGTTACAAGTATGGGTGTTGTGACGTCCACTGACATCTGGAAATTTAACAGCTTTGAGCTTCCTCGCTTTCATGTGGGGACTTGGAGAGGGACAATGAACCAACAAGGCAGATAGAAAGAGTCATTTAGACTTCAGTTTCAGATAAAAGATTCAAGTTTGGTGACATATTCTAGTCTAACAGTATTGCTTCTGTTCTTTGTGGCAAAATATATTAGAGTAAAATGAACAAAGAGCTATTGAGTGCTGTATCTGCTGGATTTTTATCCTGCCCTGTGTTGTATGCCAGGTTTTGAGCCATGGGAAGCTTAACAAAAAGAATGACCTGTTGGTTTGGCTTCCTTGTCCCTTCCCACTCTCCTGTTCTTTGAAATCGTCCCCCTGGCCGCTGTAGGAGGGGTGTTCAGGAACTCGTTCAGGGTCAAAGTCTGGATTTTATAGACCCATGTCAGATCACGGGGTTGCTTTGCGTGAATGCACCACTGTCTAATGAGCAGTTCCAGCTTTAAAAGGTTTATATCTTCTCTATAAATGTATTTGTATTATTTAAACTTATTTATATTACCTCCCCAGTAAGAGGTAGTCTCCACAGTGTGCTAGAAGGGGCTGTGTTTACTTAAGAGCTCTATGGAGCTAGAACTCTGCTTAAAAAATACCCGGTTTATCACGAAGAGCTATTTTCTGGAAGCTTAAGAAGTTTTTTTGAAAAGGTCATTTGGGTCTGTATTAACTTGAGCTGAGTTCTAGAGATTTTTTCCACAAAACATAATATAAACTTTGTACATTCCCAGCGAGAAGTCAAATGTTACAGCGAGCTGAAGGAGGGATTTGTACTCCGGGAAATGAAGCTCAACTGAAGCTTGGTCTGTTGTTGTAGGTCTTCTCAGAAACACGGTTCGTTCAGCGTGTTTAGTTAAATTCACCAGGACAGCACTTATTCTTAGAAACAGATATTCATTAAACTGCTAAGCTGAAAAGGCCATGAGAGGATAAGAGGGGAAAAAAACCGCCCAAATAATTTTAGCGAGTGTAAGATGAAGTTCATTTACGTGAAGGGTCAACAAAATGAAGATAAATACTACTATAAACAAACTAATAAACTAATTTTAATATTTATTTACATTAATACTTAATGCTAGCATGTATTATATGATATAACATTTAATATCAAATATTTATTAATGTCAATTAAATAATTATTAAAATCCACTGTTGAATGAAGCCACATGGATCTTCAAAAGCAGGTTTTGGACTGATTTTCCTAATTCTGCTGAAATAGTAGATGTTGCTCTCCCAAGCACTCTCTTCCATAAACGGAGTTTTGTATGTAAAATTTTTTACCTTTATATGCAATTGCATATAAAATTGCTCGTGAAGACCTGTATTTGTATTTCCTACACCAGGCCTTCATCAAAGTGTTCCAGTTCAGTAGGTTTTAGTCATAGAATCCAGAAAAAAACCCTGGGATTTGGATTCTTTGAATTCTCCTTAACTATTTTCAATAAAATGAGCACGATCAGTTTCTTCCTTTGTTCTTTTCTTGGAAAAGTCCATTGCATCTGTGTTGTTTGGATTTCATTTCTCTCTTTAGATCTGCCTCCTTCAGCTGATTACAAGGCGATACGGCGTGGTATTTTTTTCCTAAGTCAGCCTGGCACAGACTAGTTTTGCTGCCTGAGAAAAGTGTCATCTTTCACCTCTTGCTAGTGAAGCTGCACTTCCGTATTTACAGGTTACATTTTCTTCTGTGGGTTTTTTTTTTCATTACTGACTGTAAAAAGGCCAAATATACACTTTAAAACGAAACTTTACTTTTGGACAAGTGTGCTGGAAAAAACCCAGTGTATGCTTTTGCAAAAAAGAATGGCTAGAGTGAAAGTAATGTTTTCCCCAAGAGCCTTCCATGTGAAGTGCCCCAAAATGATTGTTGGATCTGGCTTGTCTGAGTCCTCGGGTTTTACTGCTTGGTTGAGTCTTAAGGGTTGGACTTACACCTTAATTCTTTATTGTTTAAAAAAATAAAAATATTCTGGTCAGGTAAGCATTTGTTGAAGGAAAATGTGCCTTATGATATGACCTTGTAAAAAAGGTTTGTTTTCAAGGCTGTATGTTTTCTGAGCTGAATACAAAGACTAAAAACTTTTGATTAGCATTTTGAAGCCTGTATTGACATAATAATATCCAAATGACCTAAATTGGTAATGAATTTAGCAATGAAAAGTTTTTCGTGTTGGAGGTGTGATTATGATCTATAGAGTGAGTACAGCAGTGCTAGTTGGGATGCAAAGTTCTTTGCTGGCAATAGAAATCTGTCCAGCTTGGTCATTGCATCCCTTGTTTCCATGGGGATCATGCATGTGTTCCAACTATTTTCAGAAGTATTGAGCATCTTCAGATTGTGCTCTTGGTGCCTGGGAGAGTGGCCTTCAGTCTTCCGGATCCTGTGACCACCTACCTGTCTACCACCAACAATTTTCCAGTTGTACAAGATCTAACACCTTTTCCTCTTCGAAGGGAAACAAAGAGCAAGTATTAAATAAGAAACTTTCATGTTTAGGTTTGGAAGTGTCTCTTTGGGGAAGCGATTGTGCAGTTTTTCTCCAACCTAAAATATATAGGTTGGAGGAAAATTACAGAGAGGCATGTTGAAAAGCAAGAAAACGTAGCTGGCTCTTGAGGACTTGCTGCTGTCCACTTTTGTTAATCATCAGAACCAGCAATAAATAAAACTATATAGAAGGGAAATAAAAGGGTAAAGAGCCCAACAGCTCCTGAAGCAAATTTAAAAAGCCAGTGAGCAAGAGTTCCCTATTAACAAGAGGACTCTCTGGCATACAGTGATCCATTAGTGTATTTACCCATCGTAACTGCTTACCAGACCAAAATATCCTCCCAAATGCTAGCAGTGCCATAGAAAAATCCCAAAGCCAGGCCTATAGAAGCAGAAGCTGATGATGGAAAAAGCCACTTGACGTGAAAGAGCAAAGGGCAGTGCTCGAGTTTATCCGGCAGGACATTAGACTGGGTGCCCAGTCTTTGTATAACTGAAGAGATTTTGCATAAGGGACTTCTAATTTAGCATCTTCCAGGAAAACCGTCATTTTTTTCATTTTATTTAAGTTCTTGTACACTGACGCACATATTCCTGGAAAATGTCAACATCAGCAACCAGGTTAGCGGGTAAATATTGTTGACAGGTGCCAGTGAATGACCGAAGAAGGAAATTTGTAAAATGTGGAAAATGAGAATGGGAGGCTGACCTGCTAGCAGACAGCAGAATTAAAGGAGAAAGATTTGAGACAGTTGAGAGAGAAAAACAGGGTGATGTGTACTTGAAAAGTAAAGACAACAAACTCCCTCAATGCCTATATTAGGTTGAAAATGTCTACTAATATGGAAAAAGCTTCAGGGGTATAAAAATAGTTTTTTGGACACTTAGCGTGTCTTACAAGCCCTGTTAGCAACAGCCAGCGGTTTGGTGGGTTGTTTTAGCTTTACGTGATAATTGATATCCTTGTGTCACAATATGTTTCTGTTAGACTGGTACATAAACACTGAAATGGGATAGTCTAAGGATCTGCGCTGTAAGGTTGTCTACGTTGCCCATCAAAGACTCCCAGGGATCTGAACGCCTCTTCTCACTATTTCATGTGTGTGTATGTATGTGAACTCATATATGCATGTATTTAATATATTGTGCTGGTGTTTTATAATGTGTATGTACAATAGAAGTAATATTAACATAATGTGATAGCGTATTTAAATTTTTAATTAATATATGGTAATATTAATCTTGTATATTATAAAATAAGCTTTACTGTATCCAACATCATAGGTGAAAACTTAATTGACAGGTGTATTCTCAACACTGCAAGACTGTTGTAACCCAGCTTTTCAACTTCATGAAATGATGGCTGTGTGGATAGTAATAATTAATGTATCCGTCTTTATATTTCTTTCTGCTCAGAGGAATATAAAACATGGAATGGAATGGTGATAGCGTAGTATTTTTTCAGGATGATAAAGCTTTTATTAATATCCAGCATTTTTAGATGCCACAGCAGAAAAAGTTATAATTGAACTTCTTGAACAATTTGTGTCTAATTATAAAGAACACTGTGTAAGCGGAATTTGATATTTCTTTGGAAGTCGAGGTTAAGGTTAAGCAGGAAGGAAAACTGGGTAATGAATTTTGTGAGGGGAAGAACAGATAAGTGGTACATAAATATAACTTCTCCGGACACAGGTTTTGTGTTAGACTACCTGACCTGAAGCTAAAATTAAGCAAATTTTTGACTGTTACTGCACAAGATCAGAAGAGCATCCCATTCAGAATTGGCAGCTGTTGTAATAACTACGTTGTGGTTCTTCAACACAGTCTGCTGTTGGGAAAAGGTACCACATTTGGCATCTGTTTATTGAAGTCAGTACTATTTCATCTAGATTAAAACAGAGACTCCTTTCTTGGTCATAGTGTTTGTACTGTTGCTACTTGGATTTCTCCAGCTCTTTAAGACCTGGGGAATGCCCTCCCCAGTGAGATGAGATGAGTCTTCAGTAGGTGACTTTATTTCTGTTCTGTAAGTACAGCAACAATTAAGTGAAAAAAAAGAATAGACCACATAATTTTCTGTTACTTGTCTGTTCAGCAAAGCCAGATGACTTCTTGCCCCTGCTTTGAAGTACAGAGACCAAACTATTGGAAAAAGCTTTCCTTTCCCTATCAAAACTGCTGTAACTTACGTGTCTTTAATATAAAATCAGCTGGCAAGGTAGAAAAATTTTAAAGTAAGTTTGAAGTTTCTCTTCAAAGGTGAGCCTCTGATAGTCACTTGTATTTACAGAAGAATACACGTAAGGAAGATGGGGGATCTCCATTTATGCTTGGTGTATATTAATTTATGGGATACCTACATTTGCTAAAGTATGTGAGAGAAATACAAAAAGCAAGCTCTGCAATACAGAGGTTTTTGGTTGGGGTTTTTATTTTTTTTCAGTGAGCATGTTGGCTCTACTTGAGTTTCCTGCACCTGGTTGTAAAACAATAGACAATACAACCCTGACTCCGTAATATAACCTTCCAAAATGTTGAAGGGTTTTATAAATAACTTACTAGTAAGCCAGAACAAGATTAACATGTTGTTTCTGTTATTTTTCCCCAACATAGACTGGAAAAATTCGTGCAGAGGCGTAGTTTAAAAGTTGATATCCTGTCTTTGGTTTCATTAAAATGTTGGGTTTAACAATCCTTTATCAAGATACTTCCTTCCGGATAGAGGAGAGGACTCTTGCATATGTCTTTTTTTCTCCTGTTCTCCCCCTTCTTCTTTCAGTCTGCAGAAACCGCAGCTTTTAAAGGGCTAGGGAAACTTCCCTTCAAAGAGGGTGGGCACCTGGGGCTCCAGGAGCGGGACAGCCTGCCGTGGTCCATTCCCTGGCGTGGCACTGCTCCCGGCCCGAGCTGCCCCGGCCACCGAGGGACAGGGTAAGGATCACTCTGTGCTCTCCCACAATGTTCATGACATTATGCAAACAGCTAGATCAAGAATTTATTTACCGATCTCGCTTTTTAAAAGGAGAAATGTTAGGAAAAAAACTGACAGCACAGGGGGAAGAAAAGGCAGAAAGAAGAATTTTGGGTCCTATGAGATAAGTGTCGAACATTGCTGCTTTGCAGAGAGCACAGGAACACCAGCTGGCAAGGCATTTATTTTTGCTTCTGAATGTATTTGAGCAGTAAACAATTTAATAAACCTCCCTTTTTAGTCATTTTCAAGCCTTTTCTAGAAGACAGCTATAAATTGTGTGAAAAAGATACGTATAATTCTGTCTCTGGTAGGCATCAAAATGTTTGTTGTTTAGAGAGCTTGGTGGGTTTTTTGTGGGCCTAATAGTGGTACTGACCCGTTAAAACAGAAAGGCTTAATAACTTTGGGTGAAAAAGTAGACTACATGAACCCTCTGAAGTAAATCTCTTTTACTTCTATTTACTGGTTTGAATTTGCAGAAATCTACTACTTTCAGACTGAGAAAGTGTGTTTTGGGAAAAGTGTCTTTTGGGAAGTGTCTTAGGGCTCCCTAGTACGAGAGAGACGTGGACATACTGAGACAGTCCAACGAAGGGCCACAAAGATCACGAAGGACTGGAGAATCTCTCCTGTGAGGAGAGGCTGAGAGAGCTAGGGCTGCTCAGCCTAGAGAAGGGAGGTGGAATCTCATCAACGTATATAAATACCTGAAGGGAGGGTGCAAAGAGGTGCAAAGAGGACAGAGCCAGGCTCTTTGCAGGGGTTCTCAGTGCCAGGACCAGAGGCAATGGCCATAAACTGAAACACAAGATGTTCCCTCTGAACATCAGGAAACATTTTTTCACAGTGAGGGTGGCTGAGTACTAGCACACGTTGCCTGGGGACGTCGTGGAGTCTTCGTCCTTGGGATTATTCAGAAGCCGCCTGCGCACGGTCCAGGGCACCATCTGTGGGTGGCCCTGCTTGAGCAGGGGCGTTGGACCAGAAGGTCCCTTCCAACCTCAACCGTTCTGTGATTCCATGAAGATATGCCATATCTTTTTCATATACTGATTTTCCTCTCTTCTTTTTCATCTTCCTGTCCTGGAGATTTGCCCTATTTGAAGCAGTTGATTGCAAGCCAATCTAAACCTTTAGTCTAGACAGATAAAACTGTTATTTGCAGCTTATCTCACTGGCAATTCCACAGGTGCATAGAGCAAGTCGGTACTGGATTTATTTTGCCTTCCTTTTTAAGTTGTACCTGATTTGCCTTTTCAGACTGTCCGCTGATGGCTGGTGAATCAGTGTGTTTATACAACATAATAGCAGAAAACGTGTCTGTGTGGATGCAGCCATCATTGCTGAGGTACCCAAGCTAACTTTTTAGGTGTCAGAAGCATGATTGTATTAGCCTAGGAAAATGCCATGCTAATGTGGATAAGTAAGTCCAAGATAATTCATTGCTCATATATGTTACTACACTGTCCTGTCTTAAGTCAGCCCTAAAGCTATTGTTCTGCAGCCTGATTATGTGCCCTTATTTTATTTCAGCATAGATTTCAGTCCCCCAGGATGTAATATAGGACATATTTGAACAATTTTGCTGTTGCTAAACTGAACAGAAGAAAATGACAGTGTTTGTCTTGATAAACCATACCTTAATTGTCCCTGAGGGTGGTTTTCCTAAGACGAACCTGAGTTCTATTATTTAAGGAAAAAAAAAAAATTATTGGAAATTGGAAGGAGTTTTCATTTTGTTCCAGCAGAGTTCTTAATTTTGCTGGCAAAAATTGGAGCAATTTTTCATCTGTCAATAACACTCCTCTCCATTCTGCCTGAATCTGGAAGTAATGGCCTTGTGCATCATCTTGTTTACTCCTCTTGGTTCAAAAATGTTATAAATTCAATACCAGGTTAGACAGACACATTTGTTTGTAAAACCTACGAGGCTGTTGGGACACCAGTGTTCCAAGCAGTTTATAAATGAGCAGTATTTTAGGCTGGGGTACAGGGGTGAATGGGGAAGCTTCAGAGAGAGAGAGTGTAGAGCTGTGACCCAGAGCAGCATTCATGCATGAAATTAGATATTGTATAGTGGACATTCTTATTTTGGCTAATGTAGCCTCAGGCAGAAAATTCTCTTGCTGCATCCTTGAAAGATTTTTTTTTTTTTCCTTTTTCTTTAACCTTGTACATTAATTATCACCTTGCAGTTTCCGAATGGTAAATCGGTCATTTTATAGAGAGGAAAGTGCGTATTGATGTACTTGAGAAACAGCGAGTGAATGCACGCTTTTTCTGCTGGCATCACTGTACCCAGAGTCATTTCCTACAGACTGGCTGCATTTTCCTCAAGAATTCGTGCACCATCTGAATGTTGTCCTGATGTTCAAGGACAGGACTGTGTAATTTGGGTTTTTGGTCAGTTGATTTTTTTTTTTGTTCGTATTTTCTTCACTTTTCATTTATTAATAGCTTTGCTTTTTCTAGTGGAACTGTGGAGCGGTTCATCAGTGCATGCAGATACTCAATAAAAATTAATGGGAGCAAAAAGTAAATTTTAATTGCCAGCTAAAGCCACTTTTAAAATTTGCTACTCGAAGTATCCCAACTTTTGTGTAAAATCAAGGAAACAAGCAAACATCATAGTAACAAAACATCTGCAAGAAGGTCAGTAATATCTGTTAAAAGATAATAATTTATTGCCAGGAATAGTTAGGTTAATTGAGTGTTAGGGCACTGAATTGGAAAGCTTTATACAGTAAAATTTAAATATGTATTGATTAAAATATTCTCTGAATTCACTCTTGAATCTCTATGTTTACTATTTGAAATAGATAAAACAAAGACTAGTTCAGAAAACAAAACCTCTCTGTATTTCTCTTAATATTAGAAGAATCTTCTCATGCAGAATTGAGACTCCTGTTTAGTCTCACCAGAGTGCAAGTTACATTTAGGTTTCGAAACAAGTTAAATGGGTTTTTCAACCCCAAGCTAGTTTTCAGTGGTCTGGAAACTGTTTGTCATCCTCTGAGGAGGTAAACCAAGGATGAAGAGAACTCGTAGCCGATGTGCCATGGCAGTAGTGCCTGGACTGCAATGGGTGCTTCTGGATTTTGGTGCCTGCTGGTGGGATAATGTTTGGAATGTGGTCCTGGACTGTTATTTCGAAAGAAACAAAAAAAAAAGGTCCTTGGAAGCAGGCAATGAAATAGGCAAGTCAATCCCAAACTGTCTACCTAATGTTATTTTGAAACTTCAGGGGAAAAAAACCCTTAGTTTTGTATGTGTGTCAGTACAGTAATGATAATGTTGCCAGTCTCTGTGGAGTTCTGCAGAAAGCCATTTGATTTACTCTTTGAAGTACCTGGGGTTTGTGTTGCTGTTTGTAGTGCTTGCTTGCATCTCTTGACAGCTGACTGTACTTGTGTCCTTTGGTCATGGTAACCGCTTCACGTTGCAAGTCGAGTTCTCTGCTGGTTTGATTGATGTTTACTAGAGCTGGCTGTAAAATAGGTATTAATATCTTATATGATAAAATGCAGATTGTTGCCTGTCTAAAGCAATCTATCTTAGCTGCATTTCACTGTATTTCAACAAAATGTTTAACTTGAATTCCAGAAGAGCGTGCAGCGCTTAATTTAATTCTCTTGTTCATCCTTTGGAGTTACATGTTCTGGGTCCTTTTTTAAATTCATTTTAAATAAAGGTGGTTACTATGCAAACTACTGACATACAGAAGTGAATCTTGTAGCTGTCTGTAATTTAGACCAGGAGAAAAATGATTAGTGCTGCGTAGAAGTGCTGACAATTTCTATTTTTCTGAAATGAAGTCTTCTCTAAAATTTTAATTTTTCGTGGCAAAAAAAGCTCCTACAGAGGTCTGACCTCTTTTGGACAACTCTTGCTATTTTTAAATTGAACTTTTGAAATAATTTCCACTTTCTTTTTCTCTTTTTTGTTAAAACGTGAAGATTTTTGTAGGAAAAATTATGATCTTTACCCACAACTAACTCCAAAGAAGATACTAATTACAATGTGTAGAAATACCTACTTTGCAGTGTATATCTTCTTCACTTCAGGTGGATATGGCCACAGTGACAGCCTTGACAGCTGTTGTAATTGTTCTAAGAAAGGTAAGGAGCTGATGAAAGGTAAGGAGCTGATGACACCAAATGGTAAGGAGCTGATGACACCAAACTGGGAGGTGTGGTAGATACACCAGAAGGCTGTGCTGTCATTCAGCGTGACCTGGACAGGCTGGAAAGTTGGGCAGAGAGGAACCTGATGAGGTT
>Ga0065711_1042627_pt1 | contig 15254 bp, 8 predicted proteins | sample Hoacrofraction12_FD_59098 | JGI IMG/M metagenome (GOLD analysis project Ga0065711, IMG submission 59098) | Hoatzin crop microbial communities from Cojedes, Venezuela - Epithelial fraction 12 v2 (version 2) | ecosystem: Host-associated > Birds > Digestive system > Esophagus > Crop | place... | reverse complement strand
CTCCTCTTGACGCGTTTTTTTTTTTAATTGGTTTGCGGGATGAGCCGAGAGTCAATCCTGCTGACCACGTGGCTGAACTCTTGGGACCCGGGGGCGATTCGTAAAAACTCGTGCACGGAGGGGGTAGACGTGAAGGTTTTAGAGCTTTTTTGGGATTCTGCAGGGCTGGTCTGCAACACTTCGGATACCCCTGGTGATGGGTATATTAGGGGTAGCTAACACAAACAGTTACAGGGACTCCCAGGCAGCATTCACTAGTTACTCACTTTGGTAAGTGACATGGCTGATGCTAGGAGCAGATCGTCTCTTCTGTGTTTCTATATGCACAGGCTGTAGATTTTCCTGTGGTTTTTCGTTTGGTTGGTTGGTTTGTTTCAAGACGGGAATATTTGAACCCAAAGGCTATAAAGGGCGGTTCCAGCCTCCAAGTTGTGTGGATTTCAGGAATCCACTCAGGGCACAAGTAAGGGGTTTTAGGTTACAGGCAGCCTTTAGCAACTTGGCTTCAGCTCCCCAATAACTTGATTTTCCCCACCATCCTCCAGGTAGTGTCCATTTCACAGGGTTATCTGGCAGGATCGGGAGGTGACTCCCAAGAGAAGTTTATGCAGCCTCTGACTTTCTTCATTTTCCTCCCATATTCCTGGGAAAGCCTTTTGTGGCTTGGTATAGACATCTCAGACATCCCTCAAAGAACATAGTTTCTCTAGATTCTCGCTGTGCATCACTGCAGCAGCATCTAGCCTAGCGCCTCATGTTGGGTTTGTATAAATAAACAAATTTGGGTTTAATCACTTTAAAGCGGTTAACCACTTTAGTGCCATTTATAGATGTTAGCAAATATAAAAATATATACATATCAAAGCTGTTAGAAGAAAAATCAGAATTTTTTTTTCACTACTTTAGTTGCCATGTGGCAAAGCATCAGCAGGAATGAGCATTAAGTGTAGAACACGCTTAAACCACGAGTGAAGTATCTGTGAATACCAATATGGATATGGAAGCATCTCCGAGAAAAATTAATAGTGGAAAATGAAAACTCAGAGTTCGGTTACATTTTTTTTCTAGAGAAACATAAACAGGGGCAATGAGACCATTTCCTTGGTGGGGTTACATGACTGGGCAAATGTTTAGTTCTAAACTGGAACTGCTGCTTCAAGGAGGGAGGGGAGTGTAGTACAAAATATTATGACAAGGGGAGTGCTCTAAGTGAGGATAAGTTGGCATGATGAACAGATGGAGTATTCAATAACAGGAGGTTATTAATACTGCAGTTTGGTATTCTCTACGCTACTTCATGAAGGGATTCATATGCTTGCTCTTTTTCCTTCCTGATTGTACGCAGGCTGAACAAATATGCACACTGCAGGTAATGCCAGACTTATCTCCCTCCCGGCGCACGCGTGCACACACGCACACGTAACAAATTCCTGTTTCCTGGGAAAGCGTCAAGGGCTGGGTCCTCAGCTGATTGCAGCGGGACCGGCTGTGTGGCTTTCAACAGCGGAAGGCTGCTTTGCACCTGCTGAAGGAGAGAGGTTATCTGACCCCGTCTCCCCCGTGGAAAGGTCTCTCCACCCTGCTCTTTGACAGCTGCCACAAGGCACCTGCTCTAGAGAATAAACCGTAAAGACTCTCGGGATGGAAAAGCAAACAAAATAACCCAAGAGCAATTGACGTTTTCCTTCAGAATGCAATGCAATGTTGTTTCTGTTTAAGAAAATGAAGCTTGCTTTCACCCAGAGTTCAGTCACCGCTTTCGGTGGCCTGGTTTTAGACTGGACATGAGAAAATCCAGGAGCAGACCAGCTGACTCCAGTCAAGCCTTCCGCTGCCCCCAGCCGTTTTACTTCCTATGTTCTCCAGCTCCCCTCTGGGTCACCAAACATTCAGTCATCGTCACATCTTCTAGACTACGGCTTGTACAGCTACAATATAAGTCAATCTTCCACAAAATACAACAATCCCCATCCTCTTACCACGTTTTGGCATTGCTGTCACTGGGACTATATTTTTTTTTTGCAACAATAATGTGACACAGCTGAGTGTCTTCCGTATTTTGCGCTAAGAATTATGGCATTTTTCAAAGCCCCCAAACTGTTTCTTGACTGCTTAAGAGTCAGCTGGAGCAGCACATGTGCTGAGGAGTAAATACATTGTTTTAAATGTATCTGTTAACAGCCATATGTATAATTTAAGTATAAGTTTTATTCCCCTCAGAATGTCTAATCGTAAGGGCATGACCCTGGGCTTTCACAAATTAGATACATTAAGGTACAATATCTTTAGCAGATGTGACTTTGAAGATACTGAAAGAGGAAGTTTTACTGTTGTATCGTATAAGTAACGAGCCAAGATACACGTTGAATGCTCTCTAAAGTGAATGATGAGGTTTGACAGTATTCTTACTTCCGGATACTGAGACTGTGTACTTACACATTTTTTTTAGTTTGTCATAGCTGTGCATGCTGGCTCTTTTGTGCATTTTTTTTGCTTCATTATCAAACATGCATCCTTCATTGTAACAGTTTTTAAAGCCATCATTTTAAAAGCTTTGTGCATTTTAAAATCAAAATGTAAGATTATATTTCAAGTGAATAGCTGAACTTTTGTGAACAGCAAATCTTGCAGATGCTATTAGGAGATCCTAAAAGGGATTTACGTCAGAAGAAAAGAATGGTTGGATAAGGCAGGCCTAACAATTAAACTTTACTCTAAAAATAGATCTTTAAAATGTGTAATCAAAATAAGTCAATACAATTTATTTAAAAGCTGGAAAGAAGACTTTGTTTGTATTTAAATCTTTCCTTAATTCTTTTGCTCAGATCCTGGAAAGCATTTTCTTATAAAATATACACATAGAGATCGGTCTACTTTCATTTTGCAGTTGCATATTTTAATTAAAGCTGCTTTTTTTTTTTTTTTTTTTTCTTACATGTATTACTTCCTCTGTGTGAAACTTTCCGCTGTAGGAAGTTAATGCTTTCTGGTTGATGTGAAAGAGAAAGGCCATTTTGGAGAAAGATTTTCAGCAGGTTCTGAGGGGAAAATAGAAAAAAGAGTAATTGACAAAAGGGGAACACTTCATCTTTAAGTAATGGTGGTCATCACAAGCATGAAATAAAATAGAGGACCTTCATCTACTGTTAAAAAGAAGGTTTGCTGAAGGATCAAAGCCGTAGATTAAAGTTCCACTTAATGAACAAGAAGTTCAGCTGTGTCAAACATTCAAAGTCATTTTTGAAATGCCAAATGTGCATTGCTCCTTTCTCGGAATGGAATGGCTATACTATTTCTACGCTGGAAATAACAGCCGTACAAAAGTGAAAAAGCTCGCAGTGTGCTGAATGAATGGAAGAATAAATTCCCTTCAAACCAGTGAACACAAAAAACTTCTCTCCTCTGATGTTATCTGTATTAAGTGACTAAGGGATTTTCTTCTTGATCTCACCCTCTTCATACAAGTGCTAAAAACACAAGAACCAGGGTGGAATTAAATCCTCTACATTTTCTGGGTATCGTGAAATGAGAGGTATCATTTTCCATCTAGTCAAGAGGAGTTAACAGACCATTTGCAGGAAGGTCTCTGTTCTGGCTGAAGAGAGAAAGAAGATAGAGACGAGCAGCAGAAGAAACCTATCGAGATCCATTAGTGGATGTCAGCCATTGTCCATCTGTTCACAGTGGAATAAATCCAGACCTGAAGGAACAACTGCAACCTGCCCCATATGGCTTGCTCCCTTCTGTGCTGGCAGGGCTGCTTTGGGGATTTGACATTGGATGAGGTAAAGGAGAAGCAGCGCAATCTGTGTTCCCAGGAACGAACAGCCAATTAACATGAAAGAACAAAAAGTGGGTTAGTAACCCAGGGGAAGGTTTTCTCCTCACCTGTCTGAAATCTTGGAGCTCAAACTGGGTACACTGCAGAGATACTACGCTGAGGATCCTACTAGTAATGAAGTCCTTGAAAATTTAACTTTAGCTGCTAACAAAATTAGGTGGGCAGTGGACAGCCCCTCAGCTGGTGAGTGAGACCACTGATCCAGCTGTCTCCCTGGTGCTAAAGCAAGCATTTGGAATATATTACACTGAAAGTTCCATTTAAAATTATAATGCGATGTACTTTCAACATAATGAACCAGCATAACAACATTCTGCATTTACTTTTATAGAACTGGATTGTAGCAAGTAACTATTGAGTAGTAATTTACTTCTCAAGTTTTAAAACAGTCTGGGCCTGGTCATGAAGCAAAGTATTATTTACTATATGATTAAGGGCAGTAGCCTCAGACCCATACAGAGTAGTTATGACATGTGACTGTCTCTTTAAAGTGATAATGAAAAATGGATACTCTTTGTGATGCTGCATTCTGTATGTGAAGAAACAGACATACACATTAAAGCCAACTGCAGGGATCAACAACCTGCAAGTTTGTAACAGATTCAGTAACCTGTTTGGTGGTAGTAATTTCACAGGTGATACAGAGAATAATTAACCATCCAGTGGCCTAAGCAGAACCAGCGGACGTCCTGAGTGAACTTGCTACTGGGGGTATGCCTTCAGTCTTCTGACAACCTGCGGAGAAACTCAACGGATGCAGAAAATCCAACTCGGCAGCGATGTGCAAGAGGTACTTTGGCCTACACAGACTGAAGGGTGGGCCACTGCCGACGCCACTTCCAGAAGAAAGGAGAGAGATGCTCAGGCTGGAGGCGTCATCTTTGCTCTAGCTCTGAAGCCATAAGCAGTTCAGATCTGCCAGTCTTACTCCAAATGTGAGGTGATTATCTGCTCGGAAGTGGGATTAATTATCTTGGGCCTGGCACCACGCTAGAGCAGCACTAGGGGCATCTCTTGGAGATGCTGCACGTTCGTACCGATTGGGACCAGCGGTAAGTCTCTGTGCCGCTCTGTGATTTGCACTCTATTATCCTCTACCTCCTCTTTAGTTCCTTTATAGCACACTTGGCATCTTATTTTTGTCAAAGTTGCACAACAAGTAGCCAGAAAAAAAAGCTATAGTTGTATCAGAGATAATTTTGAAGTCCCCAAACAATTATATTTGCACTTATAAACATCATTTATTCACTAGGGGACACAGAGCACATCATACCTCCTTGTTTGAAACACATACCACAAAACTGAGGACCCCCTCAGGAATGATAAAAAAGGGCATGAAATCAAAGTAACATCTCACTAAGCATTTATCTAGAGACTTGCCTCTCAAACCAACCACGAGGCTTACAAACCTCAAGAAACTAGCAAGGCTACTAAAGGATGCGAAAAGCGAAAGAGCAGCTGTTACGTGAAAATGTCCGTTTGCTGTCAGGGACCCTGCGCACAGCCACGCAGACACTTATGACATTGAAACGAACTCTCTTGCTTTGTCAAATTTACTTGGGGTGCTTACGAGTTACCAGTCTTGAATTTCACCCTGTTCCAAACGGAGCGCTGCTTCGTACCCTCGTGAAATACCGCACTACCAGCACTCCACTATCACCTAGCGCTAAGATAAGAGAACGCTTCGTTACCGAGCAAAAAGTGACCTCTAGTGAATCACCACGCCAGCTCCCAGACACACGGCGTCTGCCTGGCAGCGCCTCGCCTTTCACTGGCTGATCGCCTCCACGTACAATTAAAATCTGGAAATGCTACACCACAACAGCAGCCAGCATCTGTACACCATCGGCCAAGCACTTCAGACACCTTCAGCAGCTCGCACTCTGCACAGCAGCTATAACAAACGACAGAAAACATTTGCACATCAAAAAAACCGAACGCACATGTCGGAACGTCATAAAAGCCCACAGATAACTATTAGAGAATTTCATGGACTGTAATAAAAAGCGTAAGCTCTCACTGGACTTTTTAAACTTGTTCTAATTTCATTTTAAAAGTAGTATATCCAGAAATTTGTAAATAAAATAAGAAAAACATCCTACTAATATGTAAAAATAATAATCATCTCCATGAACAGCCCTTTGTGCTCTAAGAAAACAGGAAAGTTAGTGGAGAAAAACAGTAGCAAAGAGACGGGCAATGAAAATCAATTCCATAGTTACAACATATGGAACAATGTACAGGCTAGGCAATCCATAACAGTGAACGGTCGATGATTTTAGAACAGTAAAAAGAAACTAGCGGGGTTTCATGAGTAAAACACATACTCCACGGGCTGCAGAAACACATTTCATGTTCTCTGCCCCCATGTATCTAGCAACACACTAATACTTTTATACCCCTCCTAATATGTATGTATCTTTCTAACAAACATTTTATAGGCAGTTACTGAAAGATACATCTTTTTTTTTTCCTTTTACTAAAGCAAGATAAGGACTCCTGTGCAACTTTTTTACTTCCCATTCTCATGATTTGAAACTCTACAGCTGAAAAGTAAACTGCAAGAAATCCTTGTCCTCATGCAAGATTCTTCAGACACAATTCAAATCCTGAAGGACATCAGTTTACGTGCTAGCTTACACAGTGAGACGGTGACTTTCTGTATACTGAAAAAGCTCTTTCTATATTGTTGTATAGTGTAAAAGGAGAAGCGGGCTGTTAGCCTAGCGTAAATACTGCCTGATCATACTACTTCTATTCATGTAACATACAATTTCCCTACAGAAGAAAGGCGATTCAAATAGGTGATCATCAGTATCCACACATTTTCTGCTACTTGACTTTACATTTATTGACAAACACCCTGACTTAAAGACGAAGGCAGCGCTGTGCATGACGATAGTATGGTATTATTTAAAGATTATTGGATAAACTTTCCAAAAGCCTTACCATATTACATGACAAAACGCTGCGGAGAGAACACATCTCGTGAAAATGTTTGCTAAGCCGTTGTCTTTGGAATGGCTCAACTCCCCTGCACAGGAAAACACCATCTGACAGAGATGTTTTGTTGAATTTGTATCACAGCACAGCCCATACAAGTGCCTGTTGGGAACGCCGTCATCGCACAGCGACCACTGGTCTCGACAGCAGAACCGTCGGGGCAATTTTAAAGACAGTTACTGTTGTGCCAGGCAGGCGCTGGGAAGGCGGCTGGGCTGATGCATCTGCAGGATTTGTGATTCATGGCGACATTGTGGAAAGCCCACAAAGACTTCATCATGAGCTATAAACAAAAGGTATTAAAATACATAGAAGAACTTTCTGTGATAGTTTTAAAGGGTAAATTTCCTAGAACAGGCTACTGAATAGAAGGGGATTTGGAACATTATATCAGCTTCCGAAACTGGTTTCCATTAATGCACCATGCTGCTTATCTTGCTCTTTTCAGGTTTTTTTCATTTATTTTGTCAAGACAATTATTCAGTCTCTTAACATATGCTGTCTTTTTTACGAAGCAGGGTATCTAATACTGCTTTTGTGTAATGAACTACGATTTTTCACTACACTGATGTGCCATTTGAGCTACCAGGTCACAAGAAACACAGTAAGCAATTAAAAATCTGCAACACTGATGCAATCAAAACTTTTAAAGTTTTCATTTTTATTGCCTAATTGTAGGGAACATCTTAGGGTATTCAAAAACTTCCTTGATTCAAATTCTCCTGTTTTATTTGGGTCCTATTTATTCCTATGACCAGCAGAAGAGTCACTGATATTAGAATAATCTGTTGTTAGTTTGTATTACCTTATGTATCTGAAAGAGTGATCACAGTGCAGGCTCTTACATCACCTCGGGAAGAGTAAAGCTCAGCAGACATAGACAAAAAGGGTAATACTACCATGCAAACAGATTGGGTTCATAATTAAAATGATTCGATACGCCTTATGAGCAGTACAAGTTGTATCACAGGTGATGACGTTACCTTAGGAAAAATGTACTTTAACTAGTGGAGGCTAAAGACAACTGAGCTGTAGTAAGAAGTAAATGTATATAGATAATGTATAAGTAAGTAATTAGCTCTTCCTGAAAGACCTGGAAACAAAAGAGCATACTTTGTTTATCGTGGTACTGTGCTGATCTCTAACTGAAGTGGCTTCTGAGACCCATGACCCAGAAAGGTTAAAGTTTGTGTCTTTCCCAGCGGCTGCACCTACATGATTAACATTACAGAGAGACCCACATCAGAAAGAACTATCACGAGAGAGGAATGAACAATAATTCATGCAGATAATAAATGGTCTAAGGAGAAAAAAACCCGCCCTACCTTGGTTCAAGAAGAGTATTTTCAATGTTTTTGCTTTTAAGCACAAACTGTAACTTCTACTAAATACCAAGTACTGAGAGGGAAGGGATGATTTTGATGGTTTCTTGAGGCTTTACAATCACAACCAGAGTTAAGGGTTCTCAGTCTGTTCCTGAATCTTTCCTGACAAGAGATTTCCAATTGTGCTAAAATCTATGGATGTTTTGAGATGTAGACAGATGTCTGCAAGGCTGTAGGCTGAGGTCATCAAACTCATCTCATTTGTGACCTACGCCTGGTCTCTCGGCTCTCTTTACAAAAAAAACGGGAGTGGGGTGGGGAAGAGAATAATGGAAAGAACAGCAAAGAAATAAATTGTTTGCTAATTTATCTAGAAAACTCTTCTAGCTAATTTTTAATCTAATAGCACACGCAGATTTTTGTAACATACGGCCACCATGATGCACATTGAGACAATATACATTTGGTCATCTATCACCCCTACTCCTCACAGTGTAATTATTGATTCTGGCACTATTAGCAGGCAACTGTCTATTATTTCCTGATCATCTAACCAACCAACTTTTCAAGAACTCATGTTTAAGTCTCATTTCAAAGGCAGTTCTACTGCACTGAGTGAAATTGCTTCAATTTATACACATTTGACATAAATCTTTATCAATGAACAGTTCAACTTCCCAGTTCTTCAAACATCCAAAGAAAAAAAAAGTGCCACACTGATGCTGACATCACTTCTACTGCTTAAGGGCAGGTAAAATTGGGTCTTTCCAAGCTGCAGGCAAAATACTACAATGGAAAGCAAATACTTGTGTGTATGTGACTGGAACGGCTGTCTCTGCTGGGCGCCGACTGTATGTTGCAGGGCACAGAATGGAGTCAGAGAAGATTTTTTTTATTAGAATCAGCTCATGTGTACTTGCAGTATTCAAACAGCTTATCTTACAATCACTGCTACCTGTTCCCTGACCCCAGAGATGCCTTCTTCCTTAAAATAGCTATCAAACCTCCAAAACACTACAAAAAACCCCACGATGTAAATACATATATATACTCATTGCACGGGGGGGTCTATTTAAAAAAAAAAAAAGAATCAAAGACACATTGATAGTAAATTTTCTGAATCTTTTGCCCTTTGATGGCTGCAGGGTAGCCTAAATTTTTACATATAATCCGCTGTTGTGATCATCGCTGCTTCCATTCTGCTCTTAAAAAAAAAAGAGAAAAGGAGAAAAAGGTTTTGTACAGGAGCATTAATAGTTCCGCTTGCCCTGTGGCAAAAGGGGAAAATATGTCAATGTGAATTATTGTACTGTCTCCATGGATCAAGATTTCTCTTAGTGCTTTCAAAATTCTACTAACAGAAACAATTGCTAAGAGCATTTGCTACTCAGCCTGCTATGCTAGAATCAAATAAGACCCTAGGATCAACTAATGCTAAAATACTATCTTTTATATTGATTTTTTACCCCTACATTAGCTAAGGAAAGAAACAGCTGAATAATTTTAGCCAGAAAGAATGGCATATCACTCTCACAAAGACATTCAAAGTATTTTAATAATCAAGATAATTGCAAAATAGAGTTCTGAGCAGCTCAGAGTACCAAAAATGTAAGAAAATCACAGTTAAATTTTACCTCATTCTGACCCAAACAAGTTGTACTACATATTCCACTTACTACGCATAGGGTTCCAGCGGGGAATGTAATATCTCTGCTCTACAGAAACTGAGAACACCCACACAGATGCATTAGAAAAAATAATTCTAATTTTGTGCAGTTGTGCATGCACATTTATATTCGAAGGAGTGAGCCAAATACTAATAAAGAGATTCCAATTCCATTTTCTCTACTGGAAGGCTATTTATTAAATTCTTTTTTTATACCTCTTTCCTAGTACTAGATTATGGTCTCAATTAATTAATAAAGTACAATTGTAGAAATTCACGGGCCATTGGGCAGATCTGGTATGAAATTTATTTCTAAACTTCTTGATCTGGCCAACAAGAATAGAGTAGAATAAGAATGAACGACTGATGAAATCCAGACGCTGGGTAGATACACATTATCGATTATTTCTACCAAATAGAAAATTATTTTCACTAGAAAATAATCATCTTGATTCTTATACTACATTCATCATCAGGATTCATAAACCTCTAACAGATTTATACCAAGACAACTATGAAGATGCAATAAATCAGAGCTTTGCAGGGCGTCTGAGTTAGCACTACCGATATTCTGGTGCAAAAAGTTAGTGCTACACAAAACTGATAAAAACAAACACATATTAAAAGGATTATGAATCAGTTAGCTTGGGACACATTCGTCAATTAAAAACTCTCTCAACAGAGATGTTTCTAATGGGTATCTGTCATCATCTTCACCAACGATGGAGACACCGACAGAAAATCTCTGCCAAAATGACTGTGAACATCACCAAAACAATAAAAACTGTCCGTAAAAAATAATAGCAACAGTGCAATCACCCAAGTCATTTTGGATCACGGGTAAATGAAGATCACAGAAACAAAACGTGCTGTAATAAAACCAAGATGGAATGCTTTGCCATCACAAAAGACTATTGTCACACTGGCAGAGTAGGGAACTAGAGCCTTTCAAGTGATGTGCAGCTCTGTGTGAGCTCCAAGAACCACACGTCGACATGAGGAGAGAACATTTTCCTTTCAGAAATAGTAAAATTCAAGTCTGGAGGAAATTTTTGCCATTGTGGATAGGATTACTCAGATTATAAACAGTTCAATATTGCTGCTAGCTCTGGCATCCATGTTGTGTATGTTCAAAAAGGTGCAAAAAGAAAAACTCAGTGCTGGAGAAAAATGCCTTGAAGAACGCAATGTATTCAGATTGCCAATTAAAAATTGAGAGATAACATGATTACGCTGTGTACATACCTTTGTAGGAAGAAATACCAGACGCTAAAGGACTGTGTAATCTTAGAGGAAGACATAATAAGAACAAGCAGCTAGAAGCTGAATGCTGCAGATTTACATTCAAAATCCGCATTTTCTAGGCGTTTTGGGGGTTTTTTAAGCGGATGCTATTGACTATACTATCAAGGGTTATGGTGCTGTCTTCATCTCCTGAATACTTCGAACGCCTTTCTGAAAGATAAACCTCAGTCCAATAAAAAAAATTGGGGGCTGAACTGCACGAGGGATATACGTGATACAAAGGGGTTCAAGGTAACCTAGAAATTCCCTCCTGATCCTACACTCTGGGGAGTTACAGCTCCAAAAACTTAACGATGAGTAACTGTTGGCCATTGCTCTGCTCTCTGTAAGAATGAACAGAACAGACGATCTGTCTTTCACTGAGCATCATCCACTGGTATAAATCCCTGCTCTTGACGGGCATTCACAGGAAGCAGTTACTACTGAGAAGTTGTGATGAAGAGGGATGTCTTACCATAAAACAGCTAAAATCCATGAGAGAGGTCCCACCAAGAGCACCACAGACAGAGTAGATGACTTTCAACCAGACTTCAGTGGGAAGCCCTACACATGCGAAACACTGAACTCAAGGAATTTTAGTACTAAATCAACGAGTTATTTCTACTGTCATTAAATAACTGAAAGACTTTGGGGTTCATGCACTTGTCTACCCAAGCGCACCGAGACAGGGATGTTTGGAGACTAGCAATGAATAAACAGATCACTGTGCCCGGTGCTTGAAGCATGGTCTGCTGTGAGCTGAAGCTTCTGTCGCACCTTCATCACACTACGTAGGGTACATTGCTGGCAGAAGTGTTTTCAGTAAGAGATGATGCGATGGCAAGGTGTACGTCTTAAGTATCAATGCTACTGCCACGTTCATAGAATCATAGAACAGTCTGGGCTGGAAAGGACCTTATAGATCATCCAGTTCCAACTCCCCTGCCATGGGCAGGGACACCTTCCACCAGACCAGGTTGCTCAAAGCCCCGTCCAACCTGGCCTTGAACACTGCCAGGGAGGAGGCAGCCACAGCTTCTCTGGGCAACCTGTGCCAGGGCCTCACCCTCATGGTGAAGAATTTCTTTCTTACATCTACTCTAAGTCTCCCCTCTTTTAGTTTGAAGCCATCACCCCTTGCCTTATCCCTACATGCTCTTGTAAAAAGTCCCTCTCCAGCTCTCTTGTAGGCCCCTTCAGGTACTGGAAGGCTGCCATAAGGTCTCCCTGGAGCCTTCTCTTCTCCAGGCTGAACAGCCCTAACTCTCTCAGCCTTTCCTCATAGCAGAGGTGTTTCATTCCTCTGATCAATTTTGTGGCCCTCCTCTGGCCCTGCTCCAACAGCTCCAGGTCTTTCCTCTGCTGAGGGCTCCAGAGCTGGAGGCAGGACTCCCGGGGGGGTGTCACCAGAGTGGAGCAGAGAGGCAGAATCCCCTCCCTCGCCCGCTGCCCACGCTGCTGGGGATGCAGCCAGGGTACAGTTGGCCTTAGGGGCTACAAGCACACATTGCCGGCTCATGTCCAGCTTTTCATCCACTGGTGTCCCTAAGTCCTTCTCCTCAGGGCTGCTCTCAATCCATTCTCTGCCCAGCCTGTTTAAACCTTGCTGGGGTTTAGCTCATTTAGTGCTTCCTGCAGCACCTTCTCTATCATGCACTTCAAGACTATTCTTGTATCTGACAAGTAGAACTGGATGTTGCCCATCAATTTTTGGTATTTAAGTTGCTGACATCTTCATTGATGACACAGCGTAGTCTTTTCTATTCAGTCTGCAAAGAAGTTGCGTGAGATGGAGCCTAGAGGAACTCTGCTGGCAAGTGCTTTTGTAAGGGAACTGAGGCATCTCATAACTAGGAGAAATTACAAGGATTAAGGCACTAGCCAAGATTCAGGAGAAGTACAATCAGCTCCTGATTCTGTCACCAGCCTCCTATCACCCTTGTCCTCCTAAATCACTTTCCTTCTGTGTATCCAGGTTCTTCATCTTTAAAACACGTATAGTGTTCACTTATTAAATACTCATGTTTGCTGTGAGACCAAATTCATAAAATATTTAGACGTCCCACTACAACTGAAGAGTCACTCCCAGTACGCCTAACGAGAGCAAGGACAGGCGTACATTCGCCCGCGGTACAGATCTTAGTTGTGACAGCGATACATCATCACTCTAGCTTCAAAGCAGGTATGCAAAGCTGATTGCGCTGCCCTACGCAGAAACACCTTCAAACGGTCTGTGGGAAGCCGACTGTGGAACCTGCAGTGTGCCCTCCCCGCCACGCTGCCTCACGCACCGACACGTCTCCCAGTGGCCAAGCGACTGAAGCTCCTACTGCTGGCAGCAAAATGGAATCGAAATTTGCAGGCCGGTAAAATTACATTTGTTTTTCTAAACCTACTGTGTTTTGGAAATATCACCTAGGGGGCCTCATGGAGAATCATATACATATTTTAACGTAGTTTTTTGTGTCTTCTACTGGCGCTGAGCATTTTACTGAAGAGTAACATTTTACATGAGGAGCAGAGTTGAGAAGAGTGGTCCTTCGTAAGGCAGATAATCCTGATAATCCTGGCAGGTCCAGATTAGGGAAAAAACCTTACTTTCATTCTAACATAAAAAGCCAGTTAGGAAGATTAACTGTAAAAATGATGATAGAATTCTGTTGGGCAAACCCTTGAAAGAACACCAAAACAGTAATAAATTAATCGTCTGGAGACATGGAGTATGGAAAGTAGAAACTGAGATCAATAAAAATCGTATTCATCTGTTAATGAAACATTTCCACTCCCAAAAAAGTTCCTGTTGTTACAATCAGAGAATTACTGCCAGTCCCAGTCTGGTTTATACATTTTCTTTTTTAATGGTAGATATACCTGTGTGGTACAGCAGAATTAAACGCAGCGGGGGTACGACAACGCTTTCCCATGAGATGGCTGTCTCAGCTCCTCGCTCGCAGCAGTCTGTGTAACTGTGCTCCAGTCACAACCGTATTTGTGAGTAACCCACGCCAGCGCCCCGGCCTGCCCGTGCGCTCTCCTTGTCCCTGACTTGGGCTGCACCCAGCCGGACGCGTGCGTGTCCACCGCCACGCGCCCCGCCAGCGGTGCTGCGGCCGTCCCACCGCCAGGTCCACGCACGCACGGCCCCTCTGCGTCCCGCTTAAACCAAACCCTGCCACAAAGCTGGCTCCCCATCACTCCCCCCCAGTGCTACCACTGATTGCACAAAACACTTCTTGGAGAGAAAAAAAAAAAGGCTTTTTCTGGGACCTGAGCAGCGCAACACGCACTCATCACTTCTGCAATAATTACGGCACCTGAAATAAGCGTGAACTACGCATTGGTCTGCAGTTTCCACAATCAATTTAGCTTGAAAACAGCATTTTTCTGTTTTCCAATTTATTGGGAACACAAGGAAGTAATTTTGTTTTTCTTTATGGACCAAGCCTTGATGTTACTGAAATCAATGAATGTTTGCCATTCAAGTATACAAGACCCCAGCGTGCTAAGACTGAAGCTTCAAGTTAAATTTGTAACTCTTTACCACACAAAATAACAATTAACACAAGCTAATTTCTGCTTCTCAGAGCTCTAAAATAATGCTGAACAGGACACAAAGATCACTGTTACTCAGACAGTATCTTCAGGTGGTTAAACTGAAAGGCTAGAGGGATTCAATTAAACATTTAATAACTGGTGAAGACAGTACAGTTCAGTGTGCCAAAATAAACTTCAGCCCCCAGCTGTACTAAAAATTTGAAAGATTTTCAGTAACATAAATCCATATTTTATTAACATGCTTGCTACAGTTGAAGGAATAACATATGCCATCATAAAATAAATGTTGAAATCAGTCCTGTGCACTGTCTTGGATATTGCCTGCTTTAAAATCAACTATCTCTGTAACTCGTTCTGATTTTTAGAAAAATACAGATAATGAGAACAACCTTTTACCACACACAGTCTCCCGGCTAAGCCCTCTCTCCCGTTACAAATTAGAATCATAGAATCACAGAATGGTTTGGGTTGGAAGAGATCTTATAGATCATCTAGTTCCAACCCACCTGCCACGAGCAGGGACATCTTCCACCAGCCCAGGTTGCTCAGAGCTCCATCCAACCTGGCCTTGAACACGGCC
>Ga0065711_1042625_pt1 | contig 15255 bp, 15 predicted proteins | sample Hoacrofraction12_FD_59098 | JGI IMG/M metagenome (GOLD analysis project Ga0065711, IMG submission 59098) | Hoatzin crop microbial communities from Cojedes, Venezuela - Epithelial fraction 12 v2 (version 2) | ecosystem: Host-associated > Birds > Digestive system > Esophagus > Crop | place... | reverse complement strand
TGTGGAGTCTCCTTCTCTGGAGATATTCCAGCCCCGCCTGGACGCGGTGCTGTGCAGCCTGCTCTGGGTGACCCTGCTTGGGCAGGGGGCTGGGCTGGGTGACCCACAGAGGTCCCTTCCAACCCCTGCCATTCTGGGATTCTGTGATTCTGTGATTCTGTGAATACTGCACTCTGTGGGGTTGCAGGAGACAGAGCCAGTCATGGGTAGAAAGGAGCAGAGGGTGTTTGCAAATTTGGCAGCTTTGGAGAACTAATTGTGTTTCAAAATTGAATTTAAATGGAAGATTTTGATTCTCGCAAAACAATCAAACCCTTGCCTGCACGCTCACAGGTCCACAATAGTTTCAGACAAGGTTGCTGAACCAGGATGTATTCTCTGTCACACGGAATTTTTCCTCTGAAGGGTGATCTTAAGTGGTTTAAATATCCCTGAGATGCAAAATATTACTGGTCCTGAAGAAAAGAAGAACACCCGAGAAGCTGCTTTTGACCTACAGTTGCCATCAGATTCCATTCCTGGGATACTTACCTGCCAAAAAAAGAAACGACTTTGTCTACGTTCATTTTGCCGCTTGTTTTCAGTACTTGAAAGCATTCGTTAAGGCAGAGGTGATGTAACAATAGCTCCTGTCAAACTGCTGGGTTTTTTTAAACCCTCCTCTAACGATTTCTTTTCAAATCTGCAATGCAGCCGGTAGGTAAGTGACTGTCCTGTAGCCCAGCTGTGCTAACTCGCCTCTCCTGGTGGAATCAAAATGTGCCTTCAAAAGGAGATAGTTTTTAAATTGTTGCATACATAGAAGGTGGGCAGGAAATAATGCTCTTTCCATGCAAAAACTTCTGTGACCTGCAAAAAAGAAGCCTATTCACACCCCAAAGAGAGTGAAAAGGAAAATCTCAGAAATCATTACTAAGTTACAACCCGACTCCAAATCTTTGTTCTTTCTGAAAAATGCCACTTTAATTATAATCTCTATTTTTAAAGCAAAATTTTCTCAATTTTATGAAGAAAATGGAGAAATAAATACATGATTTTTTAATATTACCTCCTCCCTCCCTTTCAAACCAAGAAAAACTCCTTTTAAAACACCAAGAATTTTGGATGAGGGGGATCAAAAACCCAGTCAGCAGAGTCCCAGCTTCCTATACTGCCTCCATGAAGAGAGGGAGTGATGACACTCTAGTAACACCTTGCTTGCTGCTTGGAAAATTGGATTTTGTCCGACATGGCACAGCACACATCCTTGCATTGCAATGAGGGGGAAGGCAGCGAGCCAGCTCTGCAGCTGGCAAGATCGCAGCGTGCAATAAATCTTATGGCAGTAAATGCAGGATCAACGTTTTCCACTTGTACATTTTTTCTTAAGGAAACTAATTTTTTGGTGATACAAAATCTTGTTGACACAGCTTTCTTTAGAGAATTTGGTGTTTTTATTAGAAGTGCAGGGCTTATTTTGCTTAGCATGATCCCCTTCCCTCCCACAGACACACCAGCCTTCCCCAGTGTCTCATCATCAGCTATTGTCAGGTAGCGGAGCTGGAGTATCATTTGAATATTTAGTGTTTTTTAAAAATTTCTCCAGAATAAATCTGGACATTTCCACAGTGAGACAGGGCTGGGCAATGCTGAAGAGCCAGGAATTGGGTCAGGACTGATGGAGCCCTGCCTGCCGTGGGAAGGGCAGCAGGCTTGCTTCCAGTTCTCGTATGCAATAAAAATTCGTTTGAGTTTTCCTGTTCCATTCTTCCTTAGTTCAGAAGATGTCGGGAACACGTTAACACCACTTGGGTGTCCAGACACAATTTAACAAATGCAGGGCTTTATTACTAGTAACAGGACTGGCAGACTTGAACAATCCTTAGGTGTTTCTTTACCAACCCAAAGTTGCTCGCCTGTACGTAGTACTGCTAAATCCTTCAGGTGAAGGGAAAAAAAATAAGGGTTGTAAATCTTTGTTTCCTTCCATACTCCACCAGCCTGCTGCAAGAATATAAAATCCAAGATCTCCACCAGCCAAAGAACACCTGGGATAAGCTGAGACTAACTGGGACTCTGACGGATGAGGCATGTCTCTGCAAAGGAGGAAGATGAGGGGATGCTGCCCATGGTCCTCCGTGGTCTCAGATGAAGGACATCCTGGGGTTGCTGTGTTCGAGGTCTATGTTTGGTGCAGCCTTTCAGCTGGTCTTCTGGGAGACCCCCAGCCTTGGCAAACAGCTGATGGAGGATTTCCCTTTTCACTGGTGTTTTGCTGAGGTGGTTCATCTCCATCCCTGCTAGGAGTGGGTGTTGAATTTACAATGTGAATTTTCTGGTGGTGGCTTCCAGCTGCTGCTGTGTTAAGACCTTTCTCTGCTAAATTAAAAAAATCCTAGCAGGTCATTGCAGGGGGAAAATAGCCTCTGGTGACACAAAATTTCTTCCTCTTTCTTGCGCTTGCTGAAGAGCATCGCTGCATTCATCAGCCTCGCAGGAGCAGCGTAGACCTTAGAGAGGAGCCTGGACCTTCTTCACCAATGTATCTTCAGCAGAGCTTGTCCCTTACTTATCATAGAATTCCAGAATGGTTTGTATTGGAAAGGACCTTAAAGATCATCTAGTTCCAACTTTGGCTGTGACTCACCCACCTTCCAACCATACCCATCTTCACCAAAATATATTCCAAGTGGCCTGTTTCTTGCCGTGAGTCACATCTGTTAATATTGCTTTTTTTAGCTGCCTCTGCCCTCCAGCCAGATGCAGAACCTGTCTAATTTTAGTCTTGTGAGTCACACCAGAGATTTTTGGCAGGGAAATATTTATTGCCTATTAGGTGGTGTAGAAGCCCACTCCACACGTCCCAGGGACCAGCACGGCTGCTTCTGCTCCGGCTTCATCAGCGGTGTCGGTGTAAATATGTGAACAGCTTTGGACTTGCAGGGAAAGACTCTTCACAGCGTGCATGACCACGGCCAACAGATCCACTAATTAAAGCTTAGTGAAGGAGCGACTGCTAACAGAGTGCCAAGTGAAACACTTCTGTAGCGTTTTTTCCCCCTCCTTTTTCTTTCGGTCTACAGAAAAATATAAGTGGGCTTCTTGAACCTCCTCATTGTAAGCTAATGTGTTACTTGCTTAAAAACCTGTCAAATTCGAGAGGAAAGAATAGTAATTTTGATGTTCAACCGCATGATTTTTTTTCTCTTTAAATCAATGCATTGTTTTGAATTATTTCAACCATCAAAGCTTGTTTAGCGGAGATTACAACTCAAAACGAGTTGAAGAAAAGTTAAAGAACCATTTAGATGGTTTTAATGCCAGTTGTCTTTGTGGGAGTTGGTGCAATTGAAATAGAAAAATTCATTTGGGTATCAGTGGTGGTAGAGAGCAGAAAACTCGAATCTGAGCCTAAAAATCAACATGTACTTATGTAGCCATGATATTTTGTTTTGCAGCAGTACTTTATGACACTTCAGGAGCCCAAGACATTACAGAAATGAAGAAAAAAGAGAACTATCCTGATTTATAGCAGATCTAGTCCTGCAGAAGTAGATACTCCTTCTTTTGAAGGCAGTTTGCAGCATGGGAACTGTAGTTTGGTCGTTGCATTAGCTTGCAAACCTGGTCTTGCAGGCACCTTCTGCATATTTAGGCACCTAAAGATCATAAGCAAGGGTCATTGTGCAGGAGGGAATGAAAAAGCTCATTTGGGATTTCATTTTGCGATAGTTGCTGGATTTCTATTCAGTCAGAAAAAAGCATTTCTCACAGCAGTGAGTCTTGCACTTTTCCTCAGTTTCCAAAGTGAGTTCATGAGCCTTCAATAAGGGAAACCATGTGAATCGCTAAAATATAGTATTTGTTGACGAGTTTCTGTTGTGAAGCTTGCTCACAGGCTGCGAGATCCACAGAAACTCCAAAACAAGATTTTCCCCTGATGGCTGGTTGCAAGCAGAGAGATAACAAGGCTCAGCCTTACTGGTTTCCCTGCCTGCTGGTTGGAGAGGTGGGGAGGAAGTCCTCAGAAAGAGCAGTTTAAATTTCACTCACAACCATCAGGTTCAGGAGATCTGCAAGAGGCTGGTTGATGCTAGTGCACAGAATGGCCTTTCCTCAGCCCTGGAGGGGGAACTGGCTGTACGAGGGGCTGCGATATCGGTTCAGCAGCATCACAAGGTTTCTCCTGAATGTTCCTCAGGGAGGTTTTACAGCTCTTCCCTAGGGACTGCCAGCAACAAGAGTTGTTCCTGTCTCATCTGAGCCAAAAGCAAGCAGCACTAATGCTCGTATTTCTGTTTTGATTTCCTGCTGTCGGTGCAGCCAAGGACCCACTTCAGCAATGCGCAGTAGCTCCGCTCCCCAAACACCCCTGGGTGGGACCCTGGGAGCAGATACATAAAACCAGCCATGGTCCTCTCTGCACCTGTGCAGCGAAGGAGCTCACTCACAGCTAAGGTATAGCAGCCACATACATTCAGATGTAAAGATGCTGGGGAGTTACGGCAGTATTTACAGTGTCAGTATGTGAATGCACTGGGTGTTTATGCGAGGATGCTAACAAGGACATGCAGAATGCAATCTGCAGTGGGTAATATTAACATATTAGGTATTTATACTACAGAGAAACCCCAGCAAGCATTTTCCTCCACTTTAAAATGAAAGCCTTAAGAAGGGGAAAAGGAGAGGAGGAGCTCAGCAGGAGGATGGGACTCAGCCTCCTCTTCCTCAGCCTGCCATAAACATAGAAACCTGCAGTATGGGAGCTGAGGAAAGAAATAAGCCTGGATCAGGTACAGATAGTTAATGAATTAAGTCTCCTCTCCCTCCTCCTTCCTCAGTCTATAAGTGGCAGACGCCTGGGATGGAGCAGAGCTGCTTCTGGAAGGGATGGAGGTGATGGTGAAGCTGGGTATTTTGCAGAGATTTTAGCCAGGGGTCATTTAGGTGAGTACAAGTCAGGCTCTGAAGGGACAGAAGGTTTTTATTATTGCTTTTTCTACCTCGAAGTGCAGCCTCTAAGCCACTAGAAAGGTCTCCAAAAGCCTTGGTGGGAGAATAGGGAAAGGAAAGCCTCTTCTCCTCTGAGCAGTGCAGTCAGGTAATGCTTTCAAGGGTTGCTTGGTGTTAAAGGTCATTATTGTGTGCAGTTTTCTGCCGGGGAAGAAGCATTTTATGGGCTGAAGCTATAGACTACTACAGACAAAGCCCTGCCTTCGCACCTGGAGTTGGGAAGGTTGACCTCTTCTGCTCTTGTCTTGTTTCCCACAAAAGAAAAAAGCAAATTAAATAGGGACTATTCATCCTGGTGGAGAAAAGTGAACGAGCCCTGGTTTTCTTAGGGTTTCTCTGGAGTTGTGTGATCGGCTAATCCAGTCGCTCTTGGAAGGAGCAGGAATTGGGGTCCATGCAGTCCTTTTTCACAATTCTCATTACTAACATTTGTTAAAGGGCAGTCTCTTTAAAAAGATGGCCTTGGCTTTGGTTCTGTTGCTGCTGGCCAGGGTTTGATACTTTCCCTAGGGACCAGATGCAGAGATCCCTGAAAAATAGGTCTTCACCCAAGAGGAGCTTGATTTCTCATCAAACTAAAGTGGTCTTGAGGTGAGTGTTCCCACTCCTGGCAAAATGCAATGCTGCCTCTTTGGATTCTGTGTCAGGGCACAACTCTTGGGGGATAATTCCCTTTTGAGTAAGCCGGAAAAGTTTTTCATCCAGAAGTATGTAGGAAAGTATTCACCGATTTCTTTGGTGCTGAAACTTTTTGCTGCTTGAAATCTAATTTGATGGATTCATGCGTTGTTCCAGAAGCAAAAAAGCTTTATTCTCTTAAATTCTTTCATTTCTCGAAATTCTTCTGTGCTTTGTGCATTTTCTAACAGCCCCTACTTTACCAGCCTTTCCAAACAGCACAGTGAATAGGTCAGAGCCCCTTGGGAGCTGTAAAGCAGGTGATGGAGATTACAAGGACAATTGTGCCCATCACTGAAAGGCAGTTAACTCAGAGAGGGGATGCAGCATCCCTTCAGCCCTGCACCGCCACGGGACCACAGACTGAAAAACATTAATGCAGGCGGAGTTTTGGAGCTAGGGGTGGTGAGAGGTAAGCAAGGGGGGAGGTGAGTGAGTGGACTGGAAGTTGGCAGGAGCCCAGGTACAAATGTTGTCATGGAGCCTGTAAGGAATCCAGCAATGCCACCTATTCGCTATGGAAACCAGCAGCTGGACTGGGAGGATGCATTGGAAACCAGCAGCTGGACTGGGAGGACGCATGGGCTGGCCGTATCCACGTGCAGCCAGGGAAGGTCTCCTGGAGCCGGGCTTACAAGGCTCGTCTGGTTGAAATTGCAGATCTCTGCTCCCTGCAAGCTGAGCACAGAGACCTGAAGGACCATCCTGTGCAGGGAAAAGTTAATTAATCCACCAGAATGAAATCCCCCTTGTAAAATATCCTTTTCCACCTCGGTATATTGATAGTCAGAACCCTCAGGGTCCGTGAGCAGCCTGAGGATGACAACCGACGAGAAACTGGAGAGCAAAACGAGGGAATTGCATTGCAGTAGTGTTTTCTTGACAAAACTTCGTGCAGACGCTGCATGGGAGTCAAGAGAAATAAAACAAGCAAATATAAGGTGCTATGGGAGGGAAGGGAGAAGTGAGCATTTTTTTCATCCGTGAATTTGACAGCCAGTTTATATGAAATAAGCTCTGAAGGCTCCTGCCTTCCCCAAGGTATTTGCTTTTTAAATAGATCTATAGATACACTAATTAGCCAAAGGAGATGCACAGGAGTTAATCCCTAATCATGTAAATGTGTTGTTTCAATTAATTAATGCACGTGGCACTTGTGCTCTAGTGATAGGCACCCTAAGGAAAGACAGACATGAACGAGAATAATCATATTTAACAGTCTACTCCCATTTATTCCCCCAAATATTAACGGTGTCAAACCTTCCCACAATTTTTCTCCGTAATTCATTGTTGCTTGGCAGTGCAGTGTTATAAATTAGCTAGAATCACAGGCTGGAAAAGATAGTTTTGCAAAAAATAATGTGTTTACTAGATGACTCAGTGAGGGGATGTAAACAAGGAGGAAGTGAAACACTGTGCTCTGGGTTGGCTGGTTTGGGAATCTCTGCGTCTGGGAGGGTGCTGGGACCAGCACGACGCGGAGGGGTGAGGGCTGGGGCCAGGCATCTGAGGGTTGAGTGCTGATGGGGCTTTGCCAGTCGACGTGCTCAGCCGTGCAGGGGGATGGCTGGAGCAAGCAATCTTCTGGGAAGAAGAAAATAAGTCACCAGAGAGTACGTTTTCAGCCAAACCATTCCCTAAATAAGGACCTTATTGACTCCCGAAAAACAGCTCCCCAGGCCATGGTCCCAGCCTCCTGTGAGCTCAGTAGAAGATGGATCCAATTTCTACTGTTTTGTCCAAATGTTTGTGTTTCAGCTCAGACAGTCACCGCGACGGATAATAAACAGGACATGTTTATATAAACCTGAGGGGACTGTAATGTCCTTCCCGTGCTGTTTCTGAGAACTGGAAGCGCTGCATCAGAATTAGAAGCCACTTTGTTAAGGAAAAGGCACAAAAGGAGTGTGGAGCGAGGCCATTCGTGGGGTAGTGAGGAGTGGATGAGCCCTGCAGAGCAGCCAGCACGGGAAGGGGCTCGCAGGCAACTTCTGGCTCCTTGGAGCAAGCTGGGTTTCTACTGGCAAGATAAAAATATTCACAAATGGTACGATGGAGGCATCTGTGGAGCCAGCAGTTACCTCTTGGAGCAAGTGAAGGCTGCTTTTATTAAAAGGCAAGGCACTGTTGGGTTTGTCTGCAAACATCCCACCCCTCCAAAGAGACCTCAGAGGTTGCTCTTGTGTGGTTTTTTAGAGGTTTTTACTGACCAGCAGCAAACATGCCTTTATTGCAGCCTGTCTCGCTGGGGTTTGGAGCTCCAAGGTGCAGGATGGTGCTCAGGGCAGAGGATGCACACATTGCACAGAGATGCAGGAGCAAAGCCCTTGAGGTGATGGTGGGACCCGCAGTGCTCGTGGTCCACAAAGACCGTTGTGCTGGTCCTGACAGTAACAACATTCTCTGCCATGAAACACTCCCAGACCAGTAGTACTTCTCCAGCATAAATTCAATTATTTGAAAGAATTAAAGAAGTAATTAGGAAAGAGGCAGGAGCTGATTAAACAGCAGAAGCCAGCATGGGGCATAGCTGCAAAAGTGGGATTTTTCTGTCCTTGCTATCACACGTAGCTGGTGGGCAGGGCTGGGGGCTCCTGAGGAGCCCTGGGGCGGTGGTAGCCCAGGGAAGGTGAGGTTCATGGCTTTTGGGGTACATTTGCTTTTGGCTGCTGTGTACCTGACCGTAAGGTACTGCACAGCTCAAGGACTGATCAGTATAATTTTTGCAAAACTCTTTGGAAACACACTGTCCAGGGCCTGAGGGCAGCACTGGGGACAAATGCACTTGGAGTTCTTTGACCCCATGGGCCAAATCCATGTATTATAAATCACAATTTGTTTTTTTATTGACCTGTTCTCCCTTCCTTTCCTGGGGTGCTTGCAACGTGGCTTCCTCGAGGGCTTTCTCCTTCTCCTAGAAAGCAGGCAAAAAAGGATCTGCACAGATCAGGCAGGGTTTCACAGCGTTTCTCAGGCTGATGAAGAGGAAGGGTTTGCAATACCAAGTCGTGAGCTTTGCCCTGGCTCCATAGCATCGCAGTGTAAACCCCAGCCACAACCTGTGTTGGCTGAGCTGCCTTGCCACTGACACCTGTGGTGGTGCTCACTGCAATTAGAATTTGATTTTTTTCAATTCGTTTGGGGGAAAAAAAATAAATCTTGAGTTTTCTGTGAGTTTTTTCCCCTCTGGTTGCTATGGTAACTGTTTTGTCAGGCTGTTGATTTGGTGGTTTGAGTGAGGGAAGGTTTAATTTTGCCTCAGCAAACTAGCCCATTCCTTTGAGTGTGATTCCCTCCAGTGGAAAATTCCTGCTGTAGCTTCCCACTGCTTCAGAGAACATCCTTGGTAAAGCTCGCATCTCTCTGACTTCCACTCGGAGCCTGCAACCTTGCATTTGTCCGTTTACTGGACTGACTGTGATGCATTTCTCTCTTTCAAAGACTCGTCTCCAAGCTTGTGCCCTGACGGTTGTTAAAACCACAGTCAGCTCTGAAACGAGTGCTTAGTGATAAAAAAGACCAAAGAAGTACTGAAGGTAGGTGGGTTGCGTGGGAGAAAACCATGGGTCTGCTCTGAAGCCCAAGGACATCAGTGAGAAGCCACATCTGCATGAACATGCTGCTCTACCCAAACTAAACCAAACTTGCCTCTGCCCAACCCTGAGCGATGGCCAACCTCACCAGCAGCGCAGGACTGCGAAGGGCCTGGAGCTGCAATTCCTTGGCAGCTCTTCCTAAACTGATCAAGAACCACATCAAAATAGGCCGCCTTATATTTTTCTATAAGCTTGTGCTTCCTCCTTTCAGGTTTTTTTTCTTTTTTTTTTTTTAGTTTGCTTGCTCTGAAGCTCAGAAACTTAGCGTTAGTCTCCTGCTGAAACGTATTCACCTCCAGTTTATCACCGTTTGTTGAAGTGAATGGTAGCGGGGCAGCTCCAGAGAGGACAGGGAGAAATTCCCTGTTTCTGAACAGCTTGGGAAGGAATCTGAAAACCCAGTACGAGATGCTGCAAGGACTGGATTGCCCTCCTTGGTCTCTCCCTTACACCCATACCCCATGGGGACCCCTCCTCGCCGCCACCCCTCGCAGCCACAGTACTCCCAGCCACCCGGTTCTCTGTCTTGATCCAAGAAAATTGTTCACAGGAAAAAAAAGTGGTGAAGGTATGAGCCCGTTACGAGGAGAGGGCACTTTTATACAAAGCTGGAAGTCAGGAATTCTGCTCTTACGGGGCATGGTGTGCTCAGCCTCAAGGCTGAGATCCCAGCAAAACCCCACCTCAGCTCTGGAGCACTATTATAATTTATTACAGCAGCTCTTGCCCACTTGAGAGTTTGCATTTTGTTTCCCAGCTTACAATCACAATTTACACCTTTAGTGGGTTAAGAACTTTCTAATCCTTTCCCATCAAAATTATCTTTGAAACTTCAGTGCAGACAAAAATTCGGAGATTTTTTCCAGTCGGAGTCCCCTCGCACAGCGCCGACGAGCGATGGAGCTCTGCCACCTTGTGGGACCGCAACCCTGTCACTGCACCCGCCTGGCACGGCCCTCTCTCTTGTACTTTACAGAAAATTGAAAAAAAAAAAAGGCAACACAAAGCAAAACATCGCTAGAAATCCTTTGGTTGTGGCTCAAAGATCACGGGGAGTACGCCCGATGCTGAAAAGGTACAATTCCAGTGCAAGCTCTTGGAAGAAATGCGACATTTGTATTGCCTCCGGTGCTCCTCCCTGATGGCTTTTCCATACTCGCAGTGTTCCCGTGGAGGATCCCAGGGGACGTGAGAGGGGCAGGGCGAGGTCTGCAGATTAGGACTAGAGGGTGTGTGGTACCTTGGGGTGCTTGCTGGTTTGGGGAGGTGGCTGCTGGCCAGCCAAACCCCGCACTGATGCGGTGCCGTGGCATCGCGGGGGGAACCTGTGTGCTGACCTGGAGCTCACACCGCCCACTGGCAGGTCTGGCAGTGGCCTGCCTGTATCTCCTTCTGCTTCTCCAACGGCAGAAGCAAAGCTGGAGATAGCTCCATGCCCTTCTCCGGGATGCAGCCAGCAGTGAGCACTGCCCAGCACGATGCTGCCCTGGAGATGCTGAAATGAAGGTGGGGTGAAGATGAGGGAGATGGATGGGGTCCCGCACATAAGCCTGGATGTGAGGATTGAAAGAGAAAGGGCACAGGGAGCCCCGTCCTTGGCGCTTACATCGTGGGGAATGACAGGACTGGGAAGGACCCTCGTGTGAGCCGTGGGCTCTGCAGGCCGAGGTGGCTCTGGCTGCTGGAGGGGGCTGGAAGCCGGGTTTAACCCCAGTCCCACAGCGCTGCAGGGGCTGCCATCAGCCGGTGAGGTTTTGGAAGGCCACCTCTGCCACCGTGCAGCCCCGGGATGGCCACGGAGGAGCGAGGCAGCCCCCAGCCTCCCCCCTCTCTCTGCCCGCAGCCCCCCCCTGCAAGCAACAATTAGTGTTAATGCTCAGATTGTCTTTTTGAGCCTTGAAAAGACAAATAAAGGGCAAAGAACTAGCAGGGCTGCTGTGATTCACTAATTGGCACTCCCTTCCCTTGCCTGTCTGCTCACTTGCAGACCAACAGCGCTTTGAAGACCGATGTAATTGAATTGTCAAGTGGCAGGAGATACTTAGGTGGCCGCGTCCAGCTCTGCCTTTGTTCGTTGATTTGCAGTGTTTAGCTACAGGAGTGTGCTGCTGGCTCTAAGCTCCACAGACCTGGCAGGGTCTCGGTCACCGCTAGCACCAAACATCGCTGCCGCAGCCCTGCAAGGGACAGGTTGCCACTCACCCATGTCCCTGAGGACAGAACTCGTCAGAGCTGTGCTAACCGTGCGTGGCAAGCGATGCCGGTGCAATGAAGTCTCATCTCAAGGTTCAAGTCACTATCGTGTACTTTGATCTGATGCTTACTCAGTGGGTCCAAGCTCCCGCTTGGAACCCTGAAACCTCTTGCTGATGGGAGCGCCCTGGGCAGGAGATGGAGGGACTCAAGCAGGACGTCAGGCTTGCCGGTAGCTGCAGTCTGCTTTGTCTTACATCTTTATACTTATTGCCAAGGCTGTTTTGCACTAATCATCTACTAAAATCTCCCCAAGAGCACCAAAGTCAGTTTTGCCTCACAAATGCCACCAGGCTGCACATTCAGGAAAGCGTGTGAGCTCTTCCTTGGAGCCGTCTCTAGCCTTCTCCAGCAGAATTCAGGCAAGTCCTAAAAATTACATGTGCACGTCCTAAATCAGGGCCAGAGAGGTTAACGTGTTCAGCGAGTGTGCAGAATATGCCACCACCTCCTGCCTTCGCAGGCCGATTGAGAGGGGTGAGCTGGAGCTGCCTGTGTCCACCCCAGTCACGGGTGGATTTTTAGATGTCCTCAAATTCCAGCAATCCCTCAGAAGCCCCTCAGGCTTTGAAGATTCCTTCATCCCACATGTAGGATGCTTTTGATGACCTGTCAGGGAGTTTTATGAATCTGATCTATTGGGTATCAAACAAATACTTTGTGGCAATTATTCCGAGATAAAACTTTATTCTAGCAGCAGCCTCTCTGCCCTGGGAGCGACAGAGATATCCTCCCATTTCTTCAGTTTGCCACCTGGGAAACTTCTCAGCAGTAAATAGTCGTGAGCTGTTATTCTGGATGCATATGGTTGGTTTCAGAACCGTGTGACAGGTTAAAAATAAATAAAAATAGCCTTTCATATCAAAGAACATGTTTCTGATCTCTGCTGCCTTCTGCCTACGGGACTTGCAGGAAAATAAACTCCTACAGGCTTGATTTGCTTTAAAAGAATAGAGTTGCTAGACTTGGGAGCAAGAAATCTGCTGATTTGTTTGGGTGGTTGCTGTTGTTTGCTCTGCTCTTTGGGAAAGGGATGAGTCACCACCTGAAATCGGTACGTTCTCAGAAAATGTTCCAATTTGACTAAGAAGTCAACAAAATTAATTTCCAGCCAACTACAGAAAATTTGTGATATCAAGTCTTTATGACAATATGGAGTATAAAACCACTTTTTTCCCCCTCTCTAACCAGGAGGAGTTGTAATTCATAAAGGAAATAAAGCAAACAAGAGAGCTTGAGCTAACACCACCAAACTGTAGGATAATCTGCAGGATTATCCTGTAGGTATTGATCTCAAGAAAAAGAGGAGCAGCTGCAGAATCCTCTCAGGGCAAAATAATTGTGTCTGAAAGCTTGTTTGCCAACTGATCTGTATCGAGAGCAAAGGAATTATTTTGGCCTTGGCAGGGGGGGGGAAATGTCAGACAGGATAATTTAGTTTGCTGCTGGGATGATGCCGGGAAAGGCTGGCAGCCTGCTGAGCTCTGCCTATCTGTGCATCGCTGAAAACCAGCTAGTTTCCCCCCCCAAAAATGTATTTTTTTTTAGCCCTTGGAAAAGCCATACTGTCCTGTCCCCTCCTTCACTGTTTCTTGGAGGGAACTGATTTCACCCTGCAAAATCCTCCTGGCACTGCTGGAACTGCCAGCGCTCGCACCCCTCTGCTCCTGCGTTCAGCTGTGGCTGGGAGGCAGGAGTCCTGTCCCCGCGGTGGGGACAGCAGTGTGACACTCGAGTGGCAGATGGTCTGTGGGAAGCATCGAGGGTGCTCCAAGGTTGGGCTCAGAGGACTTAGGGCACAGAATAGATGTGGATGGTGCTGGCTATTGGGCTAAACTGGGCTGATATTTGGGCTGGAACTGGGAAATTGGTATTTTATACTGTGTGTAACCGACACGAGGAGGAGTGGAGCAGGGCTGCAAGAGGGGGCAGCTGGAGGAGGGCTGCGCTCAGGCGTGCATCTGGGGGAGATGCTGTGTGGCCCCTTTGTGCCATCCAACAAACCTGGCTCTGTTGCAGCCCCGGGGCTGGAGGAAGATGGAGCAGGAAGGAATATTGCCTGTCCTGGAAGTGGGAGCACCACAAAGCCCTGCATTGAGGGAGGGTGATGAGCTGAGAGGGTCCTTTTTGTCCTTGGAATCCTTCCCAAGCAAGTCGGAGGAGCTTTGGAGTTGTCTGTGCTTGCTAAGGGACCCATTCACAGAGCCTGACCTCATTTCCCTCGTAGCACACACCAGTGTGTATTCTCTCTGCTTATTAATATGAAAGCATCATCGCTCTCACCTGTGTTTGTCCAAGTTCCCCACAGATCTTTCCCAGGTGGGGGCTGCACTGCTCTCTTTCCTCCTACATCCCCAAAATAAACCAGCTCAAAATTAACCTTGGGATCGTTTATTACTGTTCTTTTCAAGCCCCTCTTGGATTAGAAGTGGAGGTTGGACCCCTCTGAGCACTGTGCCTTCAGCCCTGCAGCACTCATCCTGCTGCCTGCGGCTGGGGTTGTGGCATCCTTAGCGGGGCAGCAGCTCCCGCGGGGAGACAGGGACCTGCCAAGCCGCTGCTTGCTCCGGCTTCTGCCGCATCCCTGGTCACCCGAGGTCCGTGTGACCCCTTGTCATCGCTGCTTTTCTGGGTGGTTTGTATTCCCCTCTCCCCTCTCCTGATGTGGGTCTGGCCAGGAGACCCTCTCCATCCAGCCCACCCCCCCAAAGAGCGCAAGGAAGGAGGAATAGCAGATGCAAATCGAAAAGCCCGCTGAGGAGGGTGACCGTGCAACCTAAGCATGCAGAGAAAGCCAAAGATGCACGGAACAGCATTTTTTGACTCAAAGCCATGAAGTTCCTCAGCCATCCTCCTCCTCTCTCTTTTCCTGCTGCGAGAGCTCTGCGTGGTGCCCAGGGAGGCACAGACGTAGGGATTCATCCATTTCCCATCAGCTAGTCCTGGAAGAGGATTTGCGTGAGCCTGAAAATGTCAGTGTTCCTGGAGGACAAACTGGCTTAAAATCCAACCTGGAGTTTGTAGAGCAGCGTTCAGAATTCCGGTGGTGGCACCAAGAGAACAGCGTCCCCTCACGTCATCACATCTGACCAGGAGACCAGGGCAGGGGAGCTGGAGACCAACCTGGCTCAAAAGCTCTGTGTGAGGATGAGCTCGCAGCTCCAGGGAAGTTTTAGGGAGGAAAGGGGAAAGGCAGGTATCTTCCTGAATGTGTGCATGAAGTTGTCTCTGGAGCATTGGCATGGCAGAACTCCTTTCCACCAGGGCTTTGGGGAAAGCTTCTGCTGGGGATACAAAGGAGCAGCACGTTGGAGTAGTCGGCGTGGTGATGGGGACCACCATCACTGCGGTTCATGGTCTTCCTCAGAGGGGGAAAGGACTTTCTGCAGCAACAAGTTAATGCTGCAAAATTAAGCCAGAGAGGCACCGAGGAGGCTGTCTGAAGGTGTTTCAGCCACTGTCCTCCAACTTCAGCCCGAGCAGAAACCGCTGAGCAGGACGCGCTTTGCAGCATGCCAGGCTTGAGGCCAGCTTTGGGCGTCTTTCGAGAGCGAAGCTTTTTAGAGCGGGGACCAAACCGTGCGTCCCAGGCTCTCGGGTCTGTGCAGCTCATCGGACCTCGTAGGCAGTGAAATAATTTCCACCCTTTCTGCTGCTGAGAGCATCCCTGTGCCGGACGCCGTGTCCCTCACATCAATAGATGGCAGCAGCTTCCCGGGCGCTGATGGAGGAGGCT
>Ga0065711_1042624_pt1 | contig 15255 bp, 7 predicted proteins | sample Hoacrofraction12_FD_59098 | JGI IMG/M metagenome (GOLD analysis project Ga0065711, IMG submission 59098) | Hoatzin crop microbial communities from Cojedes, Venezuela - Epithelial fraction 12 v2 (version 2) | ecosystem: Host-associated > Birds > Digestive system > Esophagus > Crop | place... | reverse complement strand
TCCACAGAGCTGCTCTCCAGCAGGTCCGCCCCAAGCCTGTACTGGTGCATGGGGTTGTTCCTCCCCAGGTGCAGGACCCTGCACTTGCCCTTGTTGAACTTCATCAGGTTCCTCTGCGCGCAACTCTCCAGCCTGTCCAGGTCTCACTAAATGGCAGCACAGCCTGACGGTGTATCCACCACTTCTCCCAGTTTAGCGTCATCAGCAAACTTGGTGTTTTCATGTTACTTTGAGCTAATGCATTACTTGATTGCTTACTATTCTTTGAACTAACAGAAAACTTCGGAAATTTTGAAGTATGAAATACAGGAGACAAAAGGGAAAGCAAAGCACCTCATCTCAGATGGGGCTTTACAACTGTCAAATTTAATGTAAAGATTATTGACATCTATAAGCTCATGTTTTTACATGGCAATCTGTGGCCTTGTTTTCAAACTCGATAGTGCATTTGGGCATTATTTTAGTCTTCGGCCCAAGCAGAAGCATAACTACAAATCAAGGGTTCTTTCTGGGTGTTCATGGTAACGTGTACCAGAAAGGACAAGTATAAATAGGCAAGTGCAATGTTTACCTTTGTGAATTAAAGTTTCCTCCTTCCATTTGATAACTCCTGGTAGCACAGGGGCTGGAAATGTATGCCCTCACTGCTAACAGGGAATGCAGAAGATATTTTTCCATTCTTTTTACAGAGCAGTTTGTCTGTTTATCCATGTGTATCTACCAAAGGCTAAAGAAGTATCAGGTAGCAAAGGTTATCCAAACTTGAGAGAGAGAGCATGCTGGCGTGAGAAATGAATTGGCTATAAACTGCTAATTGTTGAACAAATAATCTTTTTCTTACGAATACAGTGAAACCGAGTCATTACCTTCTCATTTGCTCAAGTAACCGTCTTACACTTGAATTGATTTATTGATGAAGAACTTGGAAAAAGAGCTAGTAAGCATCTTGGAAACTTCAAGGCACATTTTTATTGCTCATAATTGAGATCCCTTGAGCTTGCAACATTCCTGCAGATGAGTAAGCTGGATGCCCACCACTTTTTGTCTGAAAATGTTTCTCTACTGCAAACTTATTTACTGTGGATCAGATTTTCATAACACTGTAAAAATAAATAATAATAAGTACAATGTATTTCTACAATATCAGGTCATTGCAATCTTGCCTTTCCATTAATAGAACTACTCTTTTCACACACAATCTTTTCCATAGATGAGATGCTTGGAGAATACAAGAATTTACAAGCTTAGGCTTTTCTTGCTTATTTGAATTTCACAAATGTTCAAGATAATTATGGCAACTATTTTCTTTCATTGTGGAAGGTCCTTATGCATCAGTGAAGATGCTCACCCTTGTAGCTATAAATCTGTATCTGTTGTCTCAGCACGTGTGTCTCAAGTCTGGAACAGAACTTTCAAATGCTTGTTTTGTTTAGGGTACAGTATAAACTTATTTGAAAGTAGTTTGTAAGGATTAATTAGTCCTGTTTTAGGCATATGTGGAACATTTTATGGAAACCTTTTATTACATATTCCTGATACAGCATGATTGCCAAGTCATATCTGGGACCATTTATTCAGGAAACCAAATAAATGTAAGTCTTCTAAAAAAACATAGAATGGGAAAAAGAGAGACCTTTTCTTGTGTACCTTTCAAGCTGCAATGGGTATGGTCTCCGCCTCAAAACCACCACAATTTTAACACACCCTGTGAAAGAATACAAACATGCTTCCCACTTGCAATGAAAGAGAAGTGAAGCTGAGGAAGGTGTTTTCGAAATATAAACTTTACACCATCTTATTTTTCTCTTCAGAGAAAACAATCAGACCAACTTTTAACAGTTTTAGAACTCTTAAAGAAACTGGGTTTTTAATAAGCATTTTAGAGTCTTTATCTTCTGGACCCTAAGGAGACCATGCCCTGGGTATGGCTTGGAAATGCTTCATTTAAGACAATGTTTTAGTAACACTGAAGTGTGAGTATACAAATAGTAGTGTAAACCTGTATTTACAGTTGAATCTGTTTTGGATGTAATAGCAAGCTTTTACATAGTAATTTTTTGACACTGTAATTACAAAAGTAGTAAAATGTTTCACATACACATGCAGCAAGTTGATCTGTAGAATGAGTTTGGCATCTAGCACTAGTGATGCCTCATCTCCGCTGTTGAAGACTGATGAAATGCAAGGGGTAACTCTGGCAGAGGCCTGGATCAGTGCAGGAAACCTAACGATGCTCTGAGAGGTTCCTCATAACCGAAAAACGCTTTCAACTCCATGGCATATGTATCAGCAGATTGCAAATTCATGTGTTGGAGGGGCTCCCAAAACAACCTCGCAAAGACAGCTGAACACCAATGAAAGGCCAGCAGTGGCTGGTATTTGAATCTAGCCAGCCCACTAAAGTGTGGGTTTCTTCTGCCTTTCCTCTCTCTTCAAAGAGACTTGGGAAAAGAAGGACACGAATCTCTCTGAACCAAGAGAATAAAGAGCGATACTCTCAATTCCAGCCTATTAATTTCCACGAAGCTACCAGGAGCCGCAAGGAACAAAGAGAGAACAAAACACCGAGTAACTTTATCCTTTTGCCAGCATTTCTGCAATGCGATGGCACCCCTGAGACTTTAATATCATTGCTGATAGGGATTTTAAACACTGCACTGCAGTGCTAGTTTGCTTGGAAATCGTGTTATAACCTCTATTTGCTACACCAGTTGAAGCTTGTCCTCTTGTGCCTTAGCCTGTGACTTAAGTGACAACTGAAAGATGCCACTTGCATCAGTTTCTTGTTGACTTAAAAAAAACCAAAACTGCATCAACCCTTCCTGAGATGGAGGAAAGAAACTGCAGTCCATAGTGAAATCTTAAAATCAATCTATTTATGAGTCAAAACAATTGGAAATGGACTCTTTCAGAAGTGGAACAACTAGGCATAACTTTTTGTTGGATCAGATAGTTTCAATAATGAAATAACATTGAAACTTCCCAACCAAACAGTCCGAGTCTGGGTGTGATAGGGGACTCCTTGGTGGTAAATGCAGGCACAGTCCATGGTGGATGTTGATGCATTCCCAAACTGTAGCTTTAAGTTGATGAGTTGGACAATCAGAAAGTAATAAACACTTCCAGTTAATTGTCCGACAGACACCAAGTAGCAACCAAAAGACTTTGATGTTAAATGGGTGCAATAGGCAAACCACTGGGCCATCACCTTAGTGGTACACTCTTAGGCTAACTGGTCAGCTAAAGAACATAGATGTTTGGTATAAAATATGGGCTTTTGCACAAAAAAAATGTTGTCTGAACTGAGTTCAGGCCCAGCTGTGCCAGGAATAAAAGTACGACATAGAGTGTCCGAGGCTGGGCCCCAGGAGTGTGGTGGCTTTGACTCTGGACACATGCCAGGTGCCCACCACAGCTGCTCTATCGCTCCCCCTCCTCAGCTGGTCAGGGAAGAGAAGATACAATGAAAAGCCCATGGGTCAAGATAAGGACTGGGAGAGATCACTTACCAATTACTGTCATGGGCAAAACAGACTCCACTCAGGGAAATTAATTCAATTTATTGCCAATCAGAAGTTAGAGTAGGATAATAAGAAGCAAAACCAAATCTTAAAACACCATCCCCCCACCCCTCTCTTCTTCCTGGGCTCAACTTCACTCCCAATTTTCTCTCCTTCCTCTCCCCAGGAGGCGCAGGGGGTTGGGGAATGGTGGTTGGGGTCAGTTAACCACACGTTGTCTCTGCCGCTCCTTCTGCCTCAGGGGGAGGACTCCTCATACTCTGCCCCTGCTCCAGCGTGGGGTCCTTCCCACAGGCTGCAGTTCTCCATGAACTGCTCCAGTGTGGGTCCCTCCCACAGCGTGCAGTCCTTCAGGAACAGGCTGCTCCAGCGTTGGTCCCCCACATATAACAAGTCCTGACAACAAACCTGCTCCAGTGTGGGCTCCTCTCTCCATGGGTCCACAGGTCCTGGCAGGAGCCTACTCCAGCACGGGTTTCCCACGGGGTCACAGCCTCCTTTGGGTGCATCCATCTGCTCCAGCATGGGGTCCTCCATGGGCTGCAGGTGGATATCTGCTCCACTGTGGAGTTCCATGGGCTGCAGGGGGACAACCTGCCTCACCATGGTCTTCATCACGAGATGCAGGGGAAAAATCTCTGCTCCAGCGCCTGGAGCACCTCCTCCCCCTCCTTCTCCACTGACCTTGGTGTCTGCAGAGTTGTTTCTACCACATATTCTCACTCCTCTCTCTGGCTGCAATTTCCACATCTTAGATATGTTATCCCAGACGCTCTACCAACATCGCTTGGCCAGTGGCGGGTCTGTCTTGGAGCCAGCTGGCACTGGCTCTATCAGACATGGTGGAAGCTTCTGGCAGCTTCTCACAGAAGCCGTCCCTGTAGCCCCCCACTACCAAAACCTTGCCACACAAATCCAACACAAGGAGGAACAGGCAGTGGGGAGGCAGTGGCAAAGGTCTGGGGAGGGGGAAGGTGCTGGGCAAGGAGCAGGGCTGAGCAGTGCTGACCCAAACGCCAGCTCCTGCACCAAGGACCCATGACCAGAGCACGGAGGCAGACAGGGAGCGAGGGGAGAGGAGGATGCAAAATCACTTAGAATTGCCTAAAAATGTTTGGAACTGCTACACTAAAAATATTTACCCTTCTTAAAATGAGTTGGCTTTATCCCTTGAAAAAAGAAGTCACTGACTTGTCTGCATAGGGCAGACAATGCACATCCAGATAAATACGTAAATTGGCTGTGGGTTCAAAATACTTTCCTCTAATGGTTTTTCTCACTGGCTAAATACTGCCCACATAGTAGCTAGAGAACAGCAAAATGAAGAAGCAGGAGCCTTCAAACAGACAACTTGAATAAAAGCTGAATAACTCGAGTAAGAGCTGGAACGGCACCTAGATTCTGGTCGCAATGTAGGGCAAAGGCTGAGCTTACATCCAGACACAGGACCAAGCATCAGACCTGACACCTGGAGGACTCATTCCAGGGGGACCAGAAATGGGACAGAGATACTATTAATTCCATAACTGTGTCACCAATCTTCAGCAAGGACTCATGGCCAGAAACTTCATAGAACTATACAAACCTATCTCTTACTGCTACTTCTCTACGTGACACATATATATATGATTTCTTGTATCTTTAAACAAAGTTGCTAACCATTTTCTGGTCTGGTAATTCAGTTCTTGAAATACTCTTAATAATAATAATAATGATAATAATGATAATAATAATAATACCACCACCAAGAGTCCTCTATAGAAAAAGATACTCTAAAACCATAAATTGTTCACACAAGAGACAAAAGCTTAATATTTTAATCTTTCCCCCCCACTGGTTAATAAGAAAACTTGTGTAATAAAAACAAAGGATTCCCAATTGTTTCTGAATACCTTCTGAGCAAAAATAAATCACTGGAACTCCAGAGAGATTTTTGACAGTGAGCTAAAGGTATGTTATGAGAGAGTAGGAGGCTTGGTGGGTGAACATAATTGCTGCTTACCTAGGAGGGGTGTGTTAGAACCTATAAAGAGAAATGTGTGGTTGCCCTGTTTAACGGACATTAGCCAGAATTGCAGTCACACAATCCATCTTTCCTAGCAATTCTGGCGAGTGTGTGGTGGGGATTTTTAAAGCAGAGCCATACATCAGCATAAAACACAATTATTCAGTTGGATGGCAAAAGCTAGTGCAGCACCTCTGCTTCTGGTAAATGCTATTGTTTGCATTTTCATAAACACAGAAGAATCAAAAGAGAGTAAACATCTTCATTTTTTGCATTCCACTTCAGGTTTCTTGCCCAGATCTTCATGCAGTTAACTAACACTGTCTTCTCAGTATTTTCTAATAACTTCAAAAGCATCTAAATGTAAACCTGCAATCAAGCACTGACAGTTTGAAAAATATGCTTTGCCCTATTAAGAGAATTCCTTTGAAATGCATACAGTGATTTATTTTAAAATATTCTGTTAAATTACCATGTAATGTTAGTACATATAGTGCGTTATATACCCTGCTCTCCACTGAGTCTTGACAAAACAGCTTTAAAAGAGATACGAATTTAGACAATGTGGTTTGGTTATGTAAGATGTTGTTAAATTCTGTTTCTGTGTGGGATCTCCTCTTCTATAGGTTCATATTAGGACACGGTGTCAGGATTTGGCTTTGGCCAAATTGGGCAATACAGAGAAAATTAATCACAGTTACAGCTCCACATTTAACATGGGCAATTTTATTCAGATTAGTGTCATTCATACAGTAACTTAAGCAACTCATAGATTGCTTTAATATATTGAATTAAATACATTTGTTAATTTTGAATTGTTTCAGCTGAACCTTCATTCACAGGGCAACGCAATCCATGACTAACATCCATATTACAATTGTTTTTCTGCTAAAGTGTTCCTTACCTTCAAGACTCATCTTTGCTGAATCTTAGCGTCTGATTTGCAAAGCCAGGGATGCTGTCCAAAAATATGTTCCAGCTTCTGTACAGTATGTACTCCCAACAAAGTGTTTCACTTATACATTTTTAGTTAGAGCTCAGTATTCCACATTAAGCCTAGCTGTCAGTTCCAGCATTCATAATTACACTGCTTAACCATACAAACAAAGCTGAGGTCTGTTTGGTTGTCACTAATTTGATCAATATAATTAGAATTTCATAAGCCCTCCTATAAACAAAATATTGGGTCAAATCAGTTATTGGTATAACTCTGTTGAAAACAACACAATGACCCCAGAGAATAATTTAGCCTATTTAGTTTTTATTTAATTGTGAATACTTAACTTATAATTATCTGCTTATCAAAGCACAACTACATCCATTCTAGCTGATGGGTCTGGGCCACATCCTAAGGCTGTCCTAACCAGTGGAGGACTGTCCACTGACCTCGGAGAACCTTACGTTGGGTCCAAAATATGCTACACTGAGACTTCAGATTCAGCAGAAAAGGCCGTGTTCAGTATCTTGGTCACCGAGCTGAGGGTATCACCATAAACTGAGACCTCCTCTGCCTGACCAAACAGCCCTATAGCAGGAGAAGCCCAACATCTGTCCCTCTCCGAGATCCATAGCCAAAGCAGCAGGATAAAATAAGAAAGGCAGAGGAGGGAAGGTAGAAGTGGGACTATAAATCATCACTTGAAATGGCAGCCCAGAATGAAAAGGCTGATGAATACCTGGCAATGTTTTATGCCACCTCAATACCCTGCTTTACTGCTTCCCCAGCAGAAGAAAACTCTTACACAAGCACCTCCTGTCACAAGCAAATAGGCACATTTTGGAGTTTATAGCAAGAGTCCTATGCCCTAAATTCAAAACTTCTAATAAAGAGAAAGGAAGCACTCGAATCTCTTCTATACCATAATGAAAATACAATAGGTTTCTAGGTGGGAACCAAATGCTGGCTATGACCTACAATGTCTTGTGCAACTTGGGACCATATTACCTGAGAAATTGCTTCTGTCCCTGTGAAATCTTACTGCAGCCAAGATCCACAGGGATGCTCAGTTGTGGTTTTATGGTATAAATGAGCAGGCTTCTTTTGTGATGGGGGCTCAGTCTGGGATTCACGTACCCCCAGGGTTTCTGAAAGCGCAGGTTTGTTAACCTTCAAAGTGTGCTGTAAAACTCCTCTCTTCTCTTTTCTTAGGCTCCAGTACAAGGACAAGCTAAAAGCAGTGGAAAATGTTATATTCATGAGATGTCCTCTAGCGCTATTTAATGTGTGTTAATGTATGGAAAAGATAAGCAGAACACAGCTGTACTTGTTGCACTGCCTGTAATGATAGCTTATATATGGAAAGAAGAGGGGCACGTAGAACAGGTGAGGAAGTGCCGCTTGGCGAGTTATTAAGCCTGCCTAATCAGCACCAGCCATGTGGTAAGCTTAGAAATGGAAATTCATCTGACTATTCTGCCCATAACAGTACTGTCTTATCTCTATTACTGCTTCATTCCTATTGTCTTGTTTACTTTCTTTTGTTTGAAAAAACAAATCACCTATATTATTTCCCTACTCTATTTTCCCCAGTTTCATCTACTTCTGTTCCTTTTCTCTCTGTACAACAATAACTTCCATTTTCTTTCAAGACGTTGATGACTTGAGGCAGGAATTCTTGGATGAAATTTTAGGGGAGGAAGCTCCCGCTCTTTGCTGACTGATGGGCAGCAGTCGCTGGTAACCAGTTCTGGAAAACGCCATATTTTGATGTGTCAGCCTCAGTTTTAGACTTCTAAATTTCAAGTTTCCATGAGCAACGGCAGGCAGTCTTGGGAGAAGCATGGGTTGACTATCATTGGTCCCTCACCACCAACATTCAGGAGGCAAGTTCAGATATTCACAGTAGCACATTTAGCCTTAAATTCTGTGAATCAGCGAAGTTCTACTCACTACCTCACAATGTCATCTTCTTTCTAGATCATGTCCTATAATATAAGCGTAAGAGGTCACTACACCTGGCCCTCTGCAGTGCCTCAAGCAGGTGTCTAGGCCATCCCCACGCTTTTACAGGTGGTGGATGGAATGTGATACGCAGCAGAAACACCATCCGATACGGAGCATTTATAGATAGGAAAGGATATTTCTACAAAAGGAAGAGAGGGAAAGCCAAATGATGATGGAAAGGTCACAAGCTCCTATGACACTACACTGAACATGTGAGGAACAGGGATTTCTTGATAGCGCTGCATCCTGCCCAAGAGGAATAAGAGTGTGAACTAGACCTGTCAAATTACCAGCAAAACTGCTTGAAGAGAGAAGAGGGGACAGAGGACTCTGAGGTACCAGTCATGACATCCAGGAGAGCAATTCTGATATGAGAAAGGCCTGGAAGGAGCTAAAAAGGAAGGTGTGCTGTGAAGTTGAGGAAGCTGAAGCAGCATTTAGAGTGTGTGGTCCCAAACCTGCAAACATGCCACTAACTTAAACCGTGAGAGTTAACTCAATTCATTGGAAGTGGATAATTCCACAAATAGAAGTATTGGCTATATTGGGTACCTTCTGTAGACTCTGAGATACACTGAACAGGGAAGAAGCAGTAATCCTTATAGTTTTATTATGTATTAATTTCCTCTATAAAATGTTTGTTCTTTCCTGTGAAATGTTCTCTTCACAATTGTCTGCAGACTTCAAACTTAAGCAAGCAAGTAAATCATGGAGGTACTTTTTGCCTTGCTCTGGAAAAAATCCATTTTTATTTGGAGAAGATCGCTGAACACCGGCATTTCTTGCCCGTGTATCAGACAGCACAGGGCACTGTTGTCAGCCTGCTAACACTCTTCAATATTTTATTTCTATTCTGCATACATTGCTTTAGAATTAATATTGGTTAGGAACAGTTTGATAACACAGATATTTTACTTGGAACAATACTCAGTTCCTGAAAACACTTCTCAAGTTAAGACTGACATTTTAGTGAGAGTGGGGAAAACAGCTAATAGTTTTTATCTTGAGCACTGAGCAGTGATGTGGAAAAGACAAATTAAGTTAAGCCACTAAATCTATGCACAGCAAGAATTTAATATTGGTCTTCCACTTCCTAGACAAACACCTTAAGGATCCTGACAGTACTGAGGTGGGAGAGGAAGAGAAGGGGAGTGCTGTCTGATATAGCCAAAAATAAATTTGGTTTGCTTTAAACACTTGGTGTTGCAAGGATCTAGAACAGCTTTCCAAAATATGAAATAAGGGCAAAAATAAAAATAACCAACAACAAATAAAAACAGGACTGAAATCAGTTGTATTATATATATTATGATGTTAACTCACTGATCCAAGTGATTCTTTTCAATCCTAAATGCTGTATTCTTAACAGAGTAATTTTTAACGAAAATCTTGTTTATTGAGCAGGCTCATTCCAGCACATCACTTTAGCATTCAAACACCCACATCGGGGCAGGGGGGGAAGGGAGAAAATCCAAACATCAAATGCTTCTACTGCACCTTTTATTTCTTTATCTGTTTATCTGTTTACTCGTTAGTTTGCCGCTCCTCTGGCCGTGCAGCAGCTGCGTGGCTCTGGGAAGCAGAGCACCATTCCTCCCAGCTTCAGCTCTGCAGGTCCTCGGAACCCCGCGCGCTCCCAGGGCCATAGGACGGAGCAGAACTGCACAGCCTTGGCTGGCATGGTGTCATCTGGTGGAAAAGACACCGGTTCTGTAGCCTCAGACAAGACACTACACTTTTCTGTGAGTGCTTTTCTTTTAGACAGCGTTACGGACATTGTGAGAAACAAATGCAGTCAGGACCTTTCAACAACATGCACTACTGCTGTAGAAATAAGAGAAATACAGCAAAACCAGGCTGTGTAGGTACACTGTTTCTCAAAGTCACCCAAGTATCTGTGCACGGCTACTGCTGAAGGCCCTTCCCACCATTCGCAATTATTCCCCGTCTTGTCCCCATGGCTGGTTTAACTACGATAAATGCCTCTTCTCCTGCTGGAGAAATGTCATTCTTAGGCATGAGTGACAGAGGTGTGAAAATAGGGACCTTTTTTTTTTATCCAAAAGGATCCAGAAAAGTAAACGAAAATAAAATATTTTAGGTTGTGAAGTCAGGCACTTGAAACTCAGGCAACGTGAAATGCTTTTATTTGGGCATTTCTGAATATGCATTAGGAGACAAACTTAAATTACACGGTGACTGACTGATGACCAGAAGGACTCCCATTTCATCCATTCAGTGCAAAAATTAATTGTCACCTTGCACATAAAGTCATGTTAATGATTAAGGCAACTCCAGTGTTGCTAAGGGTAATAGCAGCCATACTTCACTAAGTATGCATGCAAGAGGTTATTAAATTACTTCAGAGAACAAGATAAATGAAACAACAGTAGCACATCCAACATCTAGGCCACGTACAGCATGGTTCAGAAGAGATTCACCAAATCCTTGGTGCAAAGTGCAAGAGGGGGTTGAAACTGCAAGCAAAGAAATATTTCCACGTTTCTCAGGGAAAGAAAACAAAAAAGAAATTACTTCAGTCTCTAAAATTTAACAGGGAAATCAAATCTATGCTCCAATAAAACCACCTGAAAAGCTCAAAGCAGGGATAACCTTTTAATCTGTAAGGGGATAACAATATGTAATTACAGATTTAGACAGCCAAAGTCTGATAGCCAAAGGCTTACATGGGATACGTTAATTAAAGTCATTTTGATAATTTACTTTCCTTGCTGATGAGCAGTTTTCAAAGCTATTGACTGGGAAGCTGATACTCTTTTATGCAAGTCATCCCTAAAGACTAGAATTAAATTCTGTAAGTCCTTATACAGGGGTGACGCTTTCAAAGAAATAGGAGACACTAAGACAGTAACTCAATTTATGTGCTTTAATTTCTTTAATGCACATATGAAGTATTTTACTAACTCAGGATTTGGCCAAATGTCCACATCCTCAAGAGACTAACCCAAGAACGGCTACACCAGCTCAGACCCACAGCCCATGGAACACCGGTGCACTGCCTTCGTCCATGGTCATTAGGAGACACTTCCGAAAAGGGAAGAAACAGTCCCTCTGGGTACATACTCCTGGCTTTCAACAGTCAATGGTTTGACATCCTCCTGACCAGAAGCTGCATCTGATCACTCCATGAACCAAATTACTTGCAAGTTTAAGCCTCAGCTGGTACAAGGAACCTTTCTGAAAGTGGCCAACCTCCTGGTTCCTCACTCCTTTCTCAAGTCATCTTCTCACATGCTGTCTTTTGAATTTGAGCTGACGATAGCTGACTGAAATTATGACAAATGACTGAAATACAAGTGCTTAACAGTTGGGCGAGCTGCGGTTCCAACAGCAGGGCCTCTGGGAGGATACATAGGTTCTGTGAACGCTCTGCTCACAGAGGAGGTCCCAGGAGCGGAGGCATAGCTCAGCCACGAGGATGGGGAAGCAAGGGCGTGGAGACAAGGGCAGGGGAATACAAGTGGATGATGAAGAGTGTGACTAGAGTACGATGAAGTAAAACAAGTAAAAATGGAAAATAGCAGAAAGAAGGACAGAGCCACAAGCCATACAATGAAAGGTTTTGTAGACAATATAAGCTCTCATTTGATGAAGCTTAGCATTGTGTTAAGTTCTTTTAATAATCTGACCGTATTTTGAACTGTTGTCTACCTTTCATAGAATGTAGGTTTCTTTTGTCAGATCCTGATTTTTACAATAGCTATTCACACTTCTAGAGTAATTTTTTTACTACAGTCATACCCATGCTGGATTTCAAAATCTACATTTTATATTTTTCTTATACTGATGTAAATTTAGAGAGAAAATCTGAATAGCAAGTGAAAAGGTTGCACTGCTGGTCTGTTTTTTATTTTCCATTTGGAAAAGGACAGGAACGCCTTGATTCAAAAGCAATCACAAAAAGGCACACTGAAACATTTAATAGGACTGATTTAAAAATGTTTATTGAAGTGAGAAAACAGTGCTTGACAGATTTTAAGAGGTGAAATAACAAACAACATTCATATATGGACTAAAAAGACTCCCACTGAAATTAATACCAGGATTGTGGCTTTGAGCACAACTCCCCTTTGCACTTATGAGTAATACCATCACAGCATTGTGTTACCACACTCACGGCACGGGAAACTACTGAATTGCCACAGATTGCACACAACAGACATCTCAGCTTATCCTCTGTTTAGTCATTTACTTACATCTTTTCTAAGCGAGGGCATGGTGACTATATGCATCTATATCATCCCAATGCGTTTACCCTCTCACCAAGCAAAAATTTCTTCACAAATACAAGAAAAAAAAGTGATCCTCCGGTATGAAAATCCAAGCGGCTGAATTGAGAAGAGAAGCTAATCCAAAAAGATATTTGTATATGAAGTTTTATAAGCCGTGGTGAGTTTACAGACACTGAAGTTCTAGAATAAATTTCAGTGGTGCTAAGCATAACAGAAAGCTTCCTTTCTACACACTCAATTTGAAATATTAGTCAATTTGTCATAGTTATCTCTGAAATGCCAGTCATGTAATTTTTGAATATGCACGATGAGTTGCCATTTTCCCAAAATACACCATGGCCAAGCCCTTATGCTCATCAGCAAAAGCGGCAAAAAATCATTAAAAACTGCAGTTTAGCACATTTGTTCACAGACACAGCAGGGCTTATCAGACTGTGCAAAGCATCGCCCTCACACAGCTTCACAGCGTTTGGACGAGAGGATATACTCCCTTAACGTTCGCTTTCCCACCCCTCCATTTAGCTATGCCATTTACACTGCTCCTGACGGAGATGGTGAATATTAGGCTGCTGTGCAGTAGGTACAGGTAAAGCAAACACACACTCGTCCGCCGCTCTGCTGCGATACAGACTGCTGCTTAATATGACTCACGCTCTTTCCGTAACCCCCACCGTTTATAATTCGCCTTTCCTGTGCAGTCCCTGACTGGCACACTGCTAACATTTCTGGCTTTTTTTCTTGCCTGGCATTTTCACTAGCAAGAGTAAGGGCTCTGGAGTTGATACTAAATCCAGATTGGTACTAATGGACTTGCCCTTCCCAATTAACGTAGCTTACAACTGAACTTTCCTAAGTTTTAAGCGCTAAAATTTTATGACTGATTTTAAAATATAAGATATTCAAGACATGCCTTGTGACTACAGCAGTTGAGCTGGTTTCAGGATATCCCAGTTCTGTGGCTTGACTGGCCACACTGACTTAGAATATTTACTCCTTAGGAGAAACACCACATGAACCGCTTAATACTCTGCAGCTGCTATGGGTGTCCCACAACGCACCACTTGTGGTTGCAGAGCAAACACAGGGCTTAAATATTCATCCACTTTAAAGTGAATTAGCGACATGTTGTTTGTTCTTCATATTTAAATCATCTAGCATTTGAATACAGAATGGAATTTCAAAGAATTTCCTAGTAAATCAGCATGTGAATAACATTATTTAAAAGAAAAACCTGTAAAAAATTCAGCACCAAACTATCTATTGGTTTCAGTAACAGTGATGCAGGTCCCATATGCAGAAATCTACTAAAATGTTACATAGGGATTTTTTCAGTGCTTTAAGTTGCTTCACAATTATTTTTTTGGGGGGGGGATACTTTTGTTTATTTGTTTGTTTGGAAGTGGGGGATTTTTGCATTGCTGATTACTGGCACATCCTCTATCAGTAAAAGCTGGCGGAAAACTAGCATCACCCACACGATCCCATAGAGAGCTGCTTTCTTCCAACATGAAGCAATCTCCACGCCTTTTGAAATTTGTCAAAATGCACTAAAATAATTCCTGGATTAATTTGTGATATACAATGTCAATATGCAGCTATTGCTGTAGAAGAGACATTTGATTATGGAGAATAACAAAAAAATGTACCATAAATCTTACTGGCTTACTTTAAAAGACTAATGTATTTTCCCAGTAGGAAAATCAGGCACGACTGTGAAAGAAACAGGGCAGAAGGAAACTACAGATAATTAAGATGAGAATGAGAGCTCAGGTCAGGAAATGTCTGCAGTTCCAGTGTGGATGATCTGTGCTTGCTCTGAAATTCTCAGTGCAGCAAATTACTGTCTAGAACATGATTTTCTTCTAGATGAGGATAACTTTAAGAGATGCAGACATAGTTGTTTACACATATGTACCTACAGGTAGGATACGTATAAAGCCCTTCTACTCAGGTGAGATCTAGCAATTAATACAGCTGCTTAAACACAGCTGTCCAGTGCTGTTTGAGATACTTCTGGAGACAAATCTACCTTTTGCCCTGTGGATGCCAAGTTTAGATGCCTTAGCAGTAAGGAACCACAGAGTCACAGAACGGTAGGGGTTGGAAGGGACCTCTGGGGATCACCTAGTCCAACCCGCCTGCCAAAGCAGATTCACCTAGAGCAGGCTGCACAGGACCTTGTCCAGGCGGGTCTTGAATATCTCCAGAGAAGGAGACTCCACAACCTCCATGGGCAACCTTCTCCAGTGCTCCATCACCCTCAGAGTAAACTTCTTCCACGTACTCAGATGGAACTTCCTATGCTTCAGTTTATGCCCGTTGGCCCTTGTCCTGTTGCTGGGAACCACTGGAAACAGTCTGGCCCCATCCTCTTTGCACCCACCCTTCAGATATTTCTAAGATCCCCTCTCAGCCTTCTCTTCTTCAGGCTGAACAAGCCCAGCTCCCTCAGCCTTTCCTCATAGGAGAGATGCTCCAGTCCCCTCACCATCCTCGTAGCCCTACGCTGGACTCTCAGTAGTTCCTTGTCTT
>Ga0065711_1042623_pt1 | contig 15256 bp, 8 predicted proteins | sample Hoacrofraction12_FD_59098 | JGI IMG/M metagenome (GOLD analysis project Ga0065711, IMG submission 59098) | Hoatzin crop microbial communities from Cojedes, Venezuela - Epithelial fraction 12 v2 (version 2) | ecosystem: Host-associated > Birds > Digestive system > Esophagus > Crop | place... | reverse complement strand
GGGGGGTGGCTGGTACGGGGCGGGGGGGGATGGCTGGTACCGGGTGAGTGATAGCTGGTACGAGGTGGGGGGGTAGCTGGTACGGGGCCCTCTGCTGCGCTGTGGCCCTTGGGGAGCCCCCGCGTTTCCCGGCGGGGACGGAGCCCTCCCCTCCTGCGCGACGGGCGGCCGAGACGCACTGGGCCTCCAAAACACAGCAGGGGGGAGCCGGTGGGGCCCGCCGCCCTGGGTTGTGCCCCGAGGACCGGGGAGGAGGCCGGGGAAGTGTCGCGGCGACGAGGGGCTACGCGTCCCGAAGGCCCTGTGCAGGCGCTGGCAGCCCTGGCACTTGAGGTAGCGCGCGGGTCGCGTAGAGCGTTTGCAACATCTGAGCAGAGTCCCCGAGTTTAGTGGGAGAGGGCGGCTGAGGAGCCAGCCTGCGCTGCCAGAGCCGCTTCATGGCACCGCCCGAGCGCTTCTGGCCGTCGCTCTCCCGTTCGACGCAGCCGCTGCCTACGGGCTGGTGGGCTGGCGGCCCCGCCGTGGGGCGTGGGGGGGAGCTGGCCCAGCGCTCGCCGGAGCTTCCCCCTGCTTACACACAGGAAAGGAGAACCCACAAAACCACACTGGTGAGTGGGTGGCAAACCAGATTTTGACTGCTGGTCGAAAGTCACCCTTGTGCGTTCTCTGCCGCAGTGGTTACGCTATGCATTTACTGCAGAAACAGGGTATGGAAAGCTCACGGAGGGGAATAGTGACAGGAGCACCGTGTTCTCACATCGGCCTCAAAACACGCCAGCGTTGTTCTCCGTTGCAGTTATCATCCATGTTGCAGTGGGAAGGCGTTTAACTCGTCTGAACCCTCCGGACAGAGCACCTATTAGTTTAAGCCACATGAATCAAAAATTTCTATGGTAGTGGAAAATCTCTGATCTGCTTAAATTCTTCCGAATTTAGGTTCGGGCTTGAGTCATCATTATTTCCTGTCAAATGGTTTTGTGAAGTCACCCAAAATAATGAGATGCCACTTGCCTGGATACATTAATAATTAGAAGGATTTATTGTAGCGGGCATCATGGGTAACTGTAACTTTCCCATTAGATGTCCTTAATTAGAAAAGAATGTGTCAGATTTCAGATCAACATAGGGGAACTACAACTATCCATTAAACAGAGAAGGACAAATAATGCAAGTGACAGCCCTTGCAGAAGTACAAAGATTTAAATACTTTATAAATTAAGGGGATTGAAGGTACTCATTTTCATCACTAAAGCTGTATGACCTGTCTTCATCGTCAGAAGGACGCAGTCTCCAAACTGAATTAAACAACATAAAGAGCAGATGCTGTATGTAATTCTGACAACAGAACATTTGTGTAATCAGTAATTATTCCTTTTTATGTCTTTCAGCAATGTCTCCTTAGGGTGGGCCAGACTGCTCTGGAAAGTGTTCAGTTACGCCAATAGGAAAATTTGATAGTGACAGCGGTATCTCTCGAACCACAAGAACCAGAGCTAGTACCTTTGTTCAGCTGGTGGCAAGATGTGGGATAGAGAAGTGGTCTGGCGCCCTTTTAGATAAAAATTGGAGGGCTATTAGGTAACTATAGTGTGTGGGAGGCATCACAGTAAATCCAAGCAGAAAGAGGTGCCTAACTACTCGGGCATGTGCAAGGGGTTAATTTAAGTACCCGGCTTTTGTGGCTTCGTTTTGGCTGTGGATAATTTCTCACAGACCCCAGCCAAAGGTTTTACTGGGTGGTACATGGAAGCTAGAAGGTAAGTCTTACAATGCTTACATTTACTTAGAGCCATGAGTGGAACCAGTTTACAGTCATATTTCTGCCCAGTGCTTGGTTAACATAGAGGCATGTATTTTGTTTATGCAGTCTTAAAATCATGCCATGAACGACATCAAAGCAAGAGTAATTTAAGGAAAGGGAACATGTGTCCGCAGTTTATTTCAGCTTGCAAAGAGATAATCTTCCAAGATGGGGAGACTAAAATTTTGCAGCATAAGCAACCTACTCCCTCTGGGCCACCAGATCTATTCATCCTGTGTCAGTTACACCTGGAAGTTACTACAAGCTCATGCTTTTTCTGAGGCCTCTATGAAATCAGTCAGTAATATTGGACCGGTGCCTAACTGACAGGTGACCACATTACCAAGTTATCGGCTCATTTGCTGCTCTTGATAAGTGTTTCATTAGGGCTAGTCTTGGTAGGAAAGCTGAATTTGTTTGTTATGGGGAAAGGAAATCCTTTAACAAGGAGGCTGAGCCACACAAACAGGGCCTTGTTAGATAAGCTTTTCAGTTTGAGTGACGATTCTGTGCAGCATTTCTCTTGAATAATATGCTTCTGGTTTTTGTGACTGTTTATCCAAAGCACAATTATGAGCACTAGGTTCGGATTTAGAAAAAGGTGGATCCAGTTTACCAGGTGGCCTGTTGGAGGTAGGTGCTCAAAACTTGTGTAGTTCAATGGGACTGAAAAATGTGTGTGCATTTCAGTCAGAAATTAATTAAAGCAGAACTTTAGAGGCATGCCATAAGTGTCCTTTTGAAGTACTGGATGGAAGCCCTTTTTATTGTTAATTTAGCCTTCTCTTTTCTAAATTGAACCTTTCATGACATATTAAAGCCTAAGAGGTCTAGGGAATGTGGGGTGTGTTCCGAGGGGATACATAAAAATGACCTTACTTCCAGAAGTTGTTAGCATCTGACATTTGTGCTTTTAATGAGCTGAAATGAGAAATCTTGTAAACTAATTTGAACAAACTACAGTGTCTTGCTCACAGCAAGATGCCTCAAACATCAATCAGCTCTTGAAAGTTTGTTTGTGAGATACTTCTGTAAGAATCTTTCATCCTAAAAATGACACTTTAAAACTCGGCAGTAGATCTTGACAAGATTCAGACGTGAATGCCCAAGAGATAAGTGGTGCATTGTTTTACTGTGGAAAGTGGTATAAATATTCCACTTCTGAAGCTAAGTCCAAACAAAGCTTACCTGCTTATTAAAATGTAATGAAATATGACTATTTTACATACTGTTTTGTAAATGAGATTTCCTAAAACACACCTTTATTTTCAAACTTTCTCTGAAAAACCTCTGGGGATAATCAAAATTCAGTTCAATAAAGAAAACACTTTATTCAGCTGTAAGAGCTGGAATGCCTGCCGCAAAAGAGTGTTATGTAGGATGGCTAAGTGCCGCACCATCAGTGGAGCTGACTGTTCTCTTTTAGCAGAAGTAGTAGTAGTATTTTTAGTTTTAAATTAAAATCTGCCTGAAGCCATAGATGAGTTCTCAGCTCACTGCTCTCTGAATAAGGATACAAATCAAAACTGGCACTTTCCTCAGAAAGCCACTTTGAAGGTTAGCTGTCCACTTGAGCTGAGTGAAGCACCTTTGACTTCAGGAAGACTGCTGTGCTGCAGGTGCTTGCTGGCCTGGAGTGCCCAGAAGCACTTCAGAGCAAGAGACTTCCACTGTACCAAACAGTAGCTGTTTCAACACTTTAAAATATGGGACAGGTTGCGCTGGAGGAAGAGACAAGGGAACAGACTGAAGCCAGATGACTGCCCATTTATTTTTTCGGCAAGCAAGGGTCTTCATGCATCTGAATAGAACAATTTTAGAGTTTTTGCATTTTAAAAATCTCTGTCACATGAATTCAGATTGATGAACCAATGCACCTGTTTGACTTTTCTTGTGTTAAAATACATAACTAACATAATTTTGCCAGTAAAGGCAATGTACCAAACAGATTATACACTGAAAAAGGTGCCCAAATCACATAGCTGATCTAGCTATGCCTGCAAAGATTGGAAATTCAGTCATTCGGACAGTTTGAGGTACCAAAATATGCAGATAGATGTTTCAGGAGATTATGAAGTACGGCTGATGCTCCTTGAAAGCAAATTGGGTATGCTGAGTCAGTCTTGCCCATTTGTGGTGGTATACACTGTACAACAATCATGAATAAATGTATATGTCATTACTTACGGGTAGCCATGTATACTCAAGGCCAAAATAACTGCTCAGAGACCAAACACCTTCCTGTTTACTGGGCTTTCAGGAACTGCTTCAATATTAACAGTGCTAAGAACGATAGTAAACAAAGTCAACAAGACAGGGCTTATGCAGGGTCACCTCAAGCATTTGCAAGTAAGCAAGGAAGATCTTACAAGGCACCATTATGGAAAAGACCCAGACCTTTACTAGGAAACCAGCATCCTGGGGTACCTCTCTGAAGCTGGTGTACGCTAATGCATGCAGCACGGGGAATAAACATGAGGAAGCAGAGATCTGGGTGAAGCTGAAGAGCAATGATGGTGGGATCACAGAAATCAGATGGGATGGCTGGTGGGACTGCAGTGCTGCAATGGAGAGATACAGGCTGGGAAGACAAAGTGATGGAGTTGCCCTTCATGTGAGAGACAGCTGGCGTATATATAGCTCTGCCTAGGGATGGATAGTGAGCCAGCTGAGATCTTATGGGTATCAATTACAGAGCAGACCAATATGGGTGACACTGTAGTGAGTGTATGCTACAGGTGGCCTGAACGGGAGGAATGAATGGATGAGGCCTTCTGTAGACAGAAGTAGCCTTGTGTTCACAGGCCATGATCCTCATGAGGAACTTCAACCAACTTGTTATCTCTGGAGGAACAACACAGACGGGCATATGCAATTCTGGAGGTTCCTGGAGAGCGTTGAGGACAGCTTCCTGACCCAAATGACAGAGGACTCAATGAGGACAGGTGCTCTGCTGGACCTCATAATTACAAACAAGGAAGGGCTAGTTGGGGATATGGAGGTCGAAGGCAGCCTTGGCTGCAGTGAATATGAGGTGGTGGAGTTCAGAATCCTGAGAAGAAGAATCAGGGCAAAAAGCAAGATCACAACACTGGACTTCAAGAGAGCAGACTTTGGCCTCTTCAAGGATCTGTTGATAGAGTCCCATGGGATAACGCCCTGGATGGACGAGTGGCCCATGGAAACCGGTTGATATTTAAGGATCACCTCCTCCAAGCTCAAGAGCATTGCAACAAGCAGGACATCAGGCAAAAATGCCAGGATGGTTGCATGGATTAACAAGGAGGTGCTGGCAAAACTCAAACAGAAAAAAGAGACACTGGCTGAGCATGCAGAAATGCTGTTAGGAAAGCCAAAGCCTCTCTGTAATTGAATCTAGTGAAGGTAACAAGAAAGGCTTCTCAAAGTACATAAATAGCAAAAGGAAGACTAGGGAAAATGTGTGCCTGCTGCTGGAGGGGCAAGGGCCCTGGTGACATGCGACATGGAAGAGGCTGAGGTACTGAACACCATCTTCACCTCAGTCTTTACTAGAAAGAGCCACCTTCAGAAATCCAGGGGCCCAGAGACCAAGGAGAAAGTCTGGAGCAAGGAAGACTTACCCTTGCTGGAAAAGGATCAGGTCAGAAAATAGTTAATCAAACTGGACATACATTAAGTCCATGGGCCCTGATGGAATGCACCCATGACTGCTGAGAGAACTGGCTGATGTCATTGCGAGGCCACTCTCCATAATCTTTGAATGATCATAGTGACTAGGAGAAATGTCTGAGGACCAGAGGAAAGCAAATGTCACTCCTGTCTCTAGGAAGAGCAAGAAGGTGGACCCTGGGAACTACAGGCCAGTCAGCCTCACCTACATCCCTTTGAAGGTGACAGGGCAGCTAATCCTGGAAACAATTTCCAGGCATATGAAGGACAAGAAAATCATCAGGAGTAGTCAGCATTGATTCACCCAGGGCAAGTCGTGCTTGACCACCATGATAACCTTCTACAATTAAATGACTGGCTTGGTAGATGAGGGGAGAGCAGTGGATATTGTTGACCTCGACTTCTGTAAGGCTTTCGGCACTATCTCCCATAAGATTCTCACAGAGATGCTGATGAAGTATGGGTTGGCTGAGCAGAACAGGAGGTGGACTGAAAACTGGAGAGAGTCCAGTGAGGGATCATTAAGGGGATCACATCAGTGTGTACAAATATCTGAAGGGAGGGTGCAAAGAAGACGGAACCAAGTGGCTGTGGAGTCTCCATCCTTGTAGATATTCAACAGCCATCTTAACATGGTCATGGGCAGCCAGGTTTACGTAGCCCTGATTGAGGGGGTTTAACGATTGGACAAGACAACTTCCAGAGGTCCCTTCCAGCCTAAGCCATGCTGTGACTCTGTGAATTGTGCCATGCTTTTATTTCAGGTATGAAAACATAAATAATTCTAATCTGTATTTGTAACCAAATACCCTAATCACAAAGTGTAAAATTAAAGAGAGGAAATGAGCTGCAGAGGGTCAAGACACTGCAACAAGTAGGGTTGTGCCCTCTAAAAACTATTAGTTTTGTTGTCTCGCTTTGCAATTGCTTTGAGTAAGTAAAAAGGCTAAACAGTATCCAAAACAATAGGGAATTAAACATCCACAAGAGATATGTATTCATAATTCTCAGTTATGGAAGGAGAAAAAGCAAGATGTATAAGAAAGGCCAGGGGGAAGAGACGATGCTTCCAGGGAGGACTAGGTGTTGCATCAGGACTTCCTACCTGTTGTAGGCAGAGCCACTGCAGATCTTTTGCTGCTATGCCAATGGAGCTGCCCTTACTGTTCACTGACCCAGGAGCTTCACACCAGGATTCTGGAGCAACATGGAGGTGGAGCAGAGGTCCAAGTGTTCACTCCTCCCATTTAGGTCTTGGTACTGCTTAAAAAACATTTTTTGTTTGTGTTTTCACAATGAAGAAGAGGTCCGAAAACTGGTGCCAGAGGAAGATTTGTATAGTCATATTGGTCTTGATCTTGCAGTCCTCTGCAAAGAGGGCCTCAGACTATAGGCCAGATGAAGTGGTTAGGTGCAGATGGGGGTCAATCTGAATCCTGTGAGAAGTGAGGTTAAACATCTGCCTCATTTCTGTAAAGCAGGGAATGTAGAAATGAGCTTCCTAAAACATTGTGGGACAAAAGAGGGGCATATGAAAAGGATTTTGCAAGAAGCCCATCTTCCTCTGCCGCAATTTGTGAAGTCAATAGTTACTTGGTCCTTAATGTGCTGGCCAAAAAATGGTCTCTATTTGAGGTGGGGGAAGTCGATGGAAACAGTTAACATATGCCCAGGCCTTTTTTATCTGCCTGACTATAAACATCCGTGGATATTAGCACAGTTTGTGTATATTTTTCCAATTACCATGGAAGTGAGCATTGCTGCAGTGTAAGCATTTTCGTCCATTTGTCTTTTGAGTAAAACCAAGAAAAATAACCAATAACATAACATTGAAAACATTGCAAAATCAGTAAGTGTTCGTTACAGCTCATACAGATGTCCACTTTGACCTTTTGTAATGCCATGAGTAAAGCTCTCAGTATTTTGGCAGGCTTCATTTACCTGGTTTCATTATCATTTTAATCAAATGAGATTTCAACTGTGTATTTTTCTTATTTTATTGTATTATTTTTTTTGTGTGTGCAATGTGAATGTGATTGGAAGGACTTCAGTTTTTTTGGTGTATCCAGTAAACGTGGTCTGAATTGTCTCCATATATGAAACAGCCCAAATATGATTACCAATATGAACAAAGTCACTAAAGCATTTCCTATTCTATGTGACCGACAGGACTGAATTGCCTATCACTGTGCTTGATGACTGAAACTTCTGCTTTGCATCCTACATTTTTTCAAAGCATAATGCAGTTTCTATTTCCCTGTTGTTATGATTGTATGAGACAATCCCTAGCTTTAGAAAAGGCAGCAGCAAGTCAGGGCATTAAAATTAAAGGGGAAAAAAATCTACACAAACCACTTAAGCACACTCATTATTATGGCCCTTGCTACCTCGGGCCACTGGAGAACTTATAATTTAGTCAGCATTATGCAGTTTGAAGTGTTTTATGTTCTGCATGGGAGCAGGCTGCAATTCAAATACCAGTGGCCATGAAAAATATGCACATACGTTTAGTATGAAAATCTCCAAGGGCATAACAGAAGAGACGGGCACATGTAGCTGCAGTGTGATGGAGAATTTCTGTGAATTAATCATTTGGACATAGTTTATCACCATTTTATATTTTGCCAGGGATGCTTCCTCACCATTCGTTGGGAAAACTTATTATACATGCACATCTTAGAAAGATAATAAGGCCAAAGCCTTTGATGCTTAAAGGCAACAGGCTTTGTTAGATTCTGTTATGACACAGACAACTTCTCCACTGACAGAGCCATTCAGATAACAAGAGTAATTGCTTATTTTATCCAGTTTAGGGAATTGTGCTCCATTCTCCCTTCTTGCCTATTACATCAGCTATTATGACCCATCTTCTATTATAATTTGAGGGGAGTGGAGCATGTGCATTTTGAAAGCTTTTCTTGAAAGAATAGAGTGCTGTATTTGCATGTTTCCTTCATTATCCCGAAGTGCAAATACTTTAATGTATTCCTTCCACAGAAGCAGAGTGGCATGCGTGTGCATGTGTGCATCCATTTATGTGCCTAGGTGTTTGTGTGTAATTTATTGTCTGGAGTGGGTAGGGGAAAAAGAAGGGTTCATTTAGTTGTGTCTTTATGCCCTCTTCTGACTGGAGACAATACCATTGTAATCAGTATTAGCAAAACTACAAAAAGAGCAATCGCTTCTGACACTTTAGAAAAACTTTATTGACATCTCCAAACACATCAGGAATTTTAAAGTAGAACTTTTCTGTCTGTGTGGCTTGGTGTGATCAAAAGCCTGATAGCAGCTCCAGATTACTGAAAATGATGCCGCAGACCAGATTCCAGCACTTTTTGGGAGATAAAGAAAAACAACCCACAAACCCTTAACTTTGATTCAGCCTAATCCTCACAAAACTATCAGAAAACTAGCATTGCAAGGAGAGAATTAAAATAAAACGTATACAAGCTTTAAAATTTTATATGCCATCCAAAGATTTTAAAAGGTACAAAACCAGAATTTCAGTATAGGATTCAATATCTGAAAATGCTGCTGTGCTATACAGTTTTATTACCTAGAATAACCAATTTTCACCACTTCTAAAGTAGATGTTTTAAAATACGACCACTATAGCCAAGTTGTGAAATGGTCATCATCTGGCTTCTGAAACAATACAAAACAATATTGACATTAACAGAAGAACAACTTTCAAATGGAAGTTGGGCGGTCCTGTGCAGCCTGCTGTAGGTGACCCTGCTTCGGCAGGGGGGTTGGACTAGATGACCCACAGAGGTCCCTTCCAACCCCGAATGTTCTGTGATTCTGTGATTAAAAGGAAACCAAAATGAGTTATACCTCTTTCACTATATAAAAATGCAGTAATTTTCTGAAAGAGTAACCAAACCCGGAGGGCAGTTCTGAGCAAATTCTGTCAGCTATTTTATGAAATAGGAGTTCATGATCTTTTACCCCAAGCAGGACAGTACACTTTTGCACTCCAGAAGCACTAGCGGAGAGGCTGCGACTTCTGAGAACTTTGCATTCACTAACATTTGTTTTCCTGGTTCATGTGAGTGCCCTGGTAGAGTTTCTGAACTCACCCACCTACCACCACTGCTTTCAGCTGGGTAGACTGGATGCCAGCTTTGTTTCCCTGATGCTTGTTCTGCTTTTGTCTCCATGAAAAGGTCCTGTTAATACATCCACCTTTGTGTTTGTCATATTTAAATGTGCAGCCAGATTCTTAGTTTTGCAGGGACCTTTTCATCATCTTTTGAAGTCACTCCATGAGCCTGGTAACAGATGAGAGCTTGCCAGCTACGGTATGGGTATTAACAATGAATTTTCCAAACCAGACATTCATGCGTTTGTCTTGCGGCTGGCTGAGAGGATACAACTGTGTGCTGCATCTCAGTGGAGCAGCTGGCAAGATAAGCAGAGTGTCTGGATTAATGTGCTCTGCTCTAATTAGCTCTGTAAAGAGGCATTTGGCCTAGGCAGAGGGCTATGCTGGAGTAATGCAAGTACACTTTTTTTTCAGGACACTCTTGCTGCGTAGCGCTGGTTTGTATAGATAGACCAACTCATTTGGGCAAGCTTATTTATGACTAAACTATGCTCCATTGTGCTTGCTGCTGTGTCATTTCCAACTGCAAGGTCAAGATTGACGTAGCATTTCTGTAGATTTGATATCCTTGGCAAACCTAAGGAGATTTAGCCACCATGTATTCAAGAAATTTCATGAAAATGAGAGAAAGAGGATAGCAGTTTGATAGTTCCTTTCACAGATACTCCATCCCTATTTTTCTTTATAGGGATGCCACTTTGGTTTTTTTCCTGCAATGACAGCTGCCACTCTCTGCACCTCCATGGCCATTTTGGCTGCAGGGCTGTTGGGTGAGGAATGTGTTGAGATTCACAGGTAGGTTTGCACTGTCTCTAAAAGACTGTCCTACTGCTACCCTCGAGTCAGTTGTGTGTACAGACAGTGAGCCTGCAAATGGTCCCACAGCTTGGCTCTAGTGCAACTGGGACTTCAGTTGCCCAGCAGTTTAGCACTCAGCTACGTGCCTGCACACAGACGATGCAACAACTCCGACATACCGATCATGCCAGGCTCACCGTGTGTGCAGCAAATCTGACGCACTGTGGACTCACTGAGGTTGCACTGTGTGGCCAGAGTGACTCCTCTGCACCTGAGTAGTAAATCCAAAGCGTGCCATCCATGCACACAGTAGTCATTTGAAAAATGAAATTATGCCTGATAAATTGTGCCTGACAAATTTGGTGGCCTTCTAAGACAGGGTTACAGCATTGGTGGATAAGGGGAGAGCAACTGACGTCATCTACCTGGACTTGAGCAAAGCATTTGACACTGTCCCACACATCCTTGTCTCCGAAGTGAAGACACATGGATTTGATGGATGGACCACTCAGTGAATAAGAAATTGGCTGGATGGCTGTACTCAAAGAGTTGTGGTCAATGGCTCAACGCCCAAGTGGAGACCAGTGACAAGTGGTGTTCCTCAGGGGTTGATATTGGGACCAGCGCTGTTTAACACCTTTGTTGATGACGTGGACAGTGGGATTGAGTGCACTGTCAGTGAGTTTGCCAGTGACACTGAGCTGTGTGGTGCAGTCAACACACTAGAGGGAAGGGATACAATCCAGAGGGACCTTGACAGGCTTGAGAGGTGGGCCTGTGCGAACCTCATGAAGTTCAACAAGGTCAAGTGCAAGGTCCTGCACATGGGTTGGGGCAATCCCAAGCACAAATACAGGCTGGGCGGAGAATAGATTGAGAACAGCCCTGAGGAGAAGGACTTGGTGGTATTGGTTGATGAGAAGCTCAACATGACCTGGCAATGTGTGCTCGCAGCCCAGAAGGCCAGCTGTATCCTGGGCCACATCAAAAGCAGCGTGACCAGCAGGGCGAGGGAGGTGGTTTTGCCCTTTTACTCTGCTCTGGTCAGACCCCACCTGGAGTCCTGTGTCCACCTCTGGAGCCCTCAGCACAAGAAGGACATGGAGCTGTTGGAGTGGGTCCGGAGGAGGGCCACAAAAAATGATCAGAGGGCTGGAACACCGCTTCTAAGAGGAAAGCGTGAGAGAGTTGGGGTTGTTCAGCATAGAGAAGAGAAAGCTCTAGGGAGACCCGATTGCAGCCTTTCAGTACCTGAAGGGGGCCTACAAGAAAACTGGAGTGGGACTTCAGGGCAGGTAGCAATAGGACAAGGGGTAATGGCTTCAAGCTGAAAGAGGGTAGATTTAGGTTAGATATAAGAAAGAGATTCTTTACAATGAGGGTGATGAGGCATTGGAACAGGTCGCCCAGAGAAGTTGTGGATGCCCCCTCCCTGGAAGTGTTCAAGGCCAGGTTGGATGGGGCTTTGAGCAACCTGTTCTAGTGGAAGGTGTCCGTGCTCATGGCAGAGGGGTTGGAACTAGATGGTCTTTAAGGTCCCTTCCAACCCAAACCATACTATGATTCTATGATTCAATGATTTGTGACTGAGTTTGGAGTATCAAGCAAGTAGTTCATGCTACTCCCTCTGCTCTGATCTGTAATCTAGGACAAATGTCTGAATTCCCTTTTTCCTGTCAGAACAGTGGAAAATGCCTCGAGGAGAACAAGGCATTGTATCTGGGGAAGATCAGGCACATGGCAGCTACACGGGAGGTAAGGAGATCACCACACAAGGAAAGTGAGTGATAGCCACTCTTGAAGAAAGACAGACATAGCCATTGATAACACATTGTACTGAGATCAGATTGTGCTTGACCCAGTTGCTTCTTGACAATGCTGAATGTTGCTGGAGCACATCCAAAGAAGAGCAACAAGGCTGGTGAGGGGTCTAGAGAACAAGTCTTATGAGGAGTGGCTGAGGGAACTGGGATTGTTTAGTCTGCAGAAGAGAAGGCTCAGGGGAGCTCTACAGCTATGTGAAAGGAGGTTGTAGTGAGGCAGGTGTTTGTCTCTTTTCCCAAGTAACTAGTGATAGGACAAAAGGAAACGGCCTCAAGTTGCATCAGGGGAGGTTTAGATTGGATATTAGAAAAAATTTCTTTACTGAAAGAGTGGTCAGGCATTGGAACAGGCTGCTAAGGGAGGTGGTGGAGTCACCATCCCTGGAGGTGTTCAAAAAAATGTGTAGATATGGCACTTCAGGACATGGTTTAGCAGGCATGGTGGTGTTAGGTAGATGGTTGGACTTGATGATCTTAGAGGTCTTTTCCACCCTTAATGATTCTATGATAAATATTTGGTGGCTGTGGCCCATGCTGCATTACATTGCCAGCTTGCATGCTCCATCTCCTAGGGGTCCAGTTGTTCAAGTCCTACTCAGAAATGGCATCAGTAAATTTTGAGGTTTGCTAAGAGTTAGTCATGGCTTCCGTATCAGGATGTCATTTTACAGCAGAGCTACTTCAGGACTGTCTGAAGTGTTGGTGATGCTTTACTGCAGCTACTGTTGAGTTGCCTGAAGTTATCTGGAGCACATATTTCACTGTTAAACCTTCTCCTCCCCACTTCCCACTTCCCAAGTCTGCCTCCCCTCCTCCTTTCAGCTTGCTTTTGATATATTCTGCTTTGTTTGTGTTTATTGCTGATAGTGAGACTAAACAAACAGCAGTAAATGAGTATTGATTCAAGTAGCAAGCAGTGTGGGACCTGCCAGGGCTGCTCTTCCCAGGCTTCTCGGGACAAGGGCAGGGAGAACTGGGCAGAATTTTTGATGGAGAGTCCAAAAGAGTCTTTCTCTCCCCAGTGCCGAGCCGTGTTTCAGGGCACTCACAGCCTGTGGTCTTTCTCTTACTTTTGTTGTAGATTCTTCTTTTTAGAAGCAACAGACATTGGGTGTATTTAGCACAGGAGTCTCTGAGAGCTTTTTAATTTTTCCGTGTTGCCACATCCTTTCCAGCTTGTGTCACTGCAGCCTCCCTGTAGGGAATGCATTCTTGCTCTTTTGGGTTATTTGTCTGGACTTTGCTGCCCAGCTTCTCGTTGTTACTTTGTTCTCTCTTGGTTCAGGCTGGCCTCTGGAGAGTTTTTTATGCCTCCTGATTACAAGTTTGGCGTTGTATGTTGCTGTTTCTTCTTCTATCCAAATTAACTAACTGCCACTTTATAGATTCTCTGAAAAAAAGGAAGATCCAGGTCACTTCTGTAACCTGAGTATAAAGCCTGTAGCCTAACAGAGCACAAGGCCTAATAGAGCAGAAAGCCCCTGGCCTAACTCTGTTGCTTAATAGAGGTTATATATATTAATAACGGAAACTGCATAGGTAGCAGAAATTGCAAGTAGGGACAGGCAAGATCAAAACGGCTCTGGCAAAAGTTATTTTAGTCAGGTAGAGTTTTTTTTTATTTATTGCTTGGGACAAAGTATGAACGCAAGCTAAAATTGCAACAGCAAATAACCCCAGAGCGTGGAGAGTTATACTTAGCTAGCATTAAGGTAATGTCATGTAGAAGCAGAATATCTGTGGTTAGCTAAAGTGACAAAAATACAGCTGCACTGATATTAATCCTGTATTAATCTTGTAAAGAGATGGGATTTAGAGAAATAGAGGTCTTTCGAAGGGATCTACCTGCTTCCTCTGCATAGACCAGTTTTCTCTTTTTAGGCATTAGCTGAACTTGTTATTCTGATTTTCTTGTTGATAACCCAGCTAAGTAGAGAGCTAAGCTTTAGTGCTCACTTATCTGTGAGTCTTATGAGTTTATTTGAGAGCCTTGTAATAGCCCTTAAATTCTACTGATCATTAGAGGTCCTATTTGGGGAGTTTTACTAATGTTTTAATAACTGTTCAGTAAATCAGGATATGATTTAAAGATGCAGATGCTGGCTAAATACTTTTCAACTGCAGTGCAAAACTCTGAATGGATGTAATGTGATTTCATAGAACATGGTTCTAACTCAGGAAGGGATGATATTATGCTTTGAGTTATGTGAATACATAGATAGAAGTTGAATACTTCTAAATCTATTGCATATATTTTAAAAACATACTCTGGCTTGAAAGAGAGCATTACAGGTTGTATAATTCTGTTCTGCACAGGACAGTAGTATATATGCATGTATCTAATGCATAAATATGAACAATATTAGTATTTCTCATTATAAAGTCACTTTCACTTGAAAAAAGGTGACAAAGCATGTAGTGAGTTGGTGTTATTTAATAAGGTACAAAATTTGTTTTTGCTGAGATATAAGCAGGAAAATGCTAATATTTGAAGTAATTTGCTGTAGAAATAGGCTAAATTGAATCTGTGAGAAGACAGTCAGCCCTTGCAATTTATGCAGTGCTGTTATATGTTATACAAATCAGATTGTAAATGGAAGGTATTTTCAAGTTCTAACTTTTCTTTTGTTGGTACAGTAGAGGTGTAATACACTGGCCTTTGGAAATGGCCTTGTATATTTGAAACAGAGTAGCAGCTATCATGTTTTTGCTCTCTACTAAGGGCTTAATAGGATCCCATTGTGTTGTCATCTATTAGCATTTATTTTTTTTCTTCATTTCCCTGGGAAGTGCTTAGGTGAGAAATGTTGGTAGTGAAATGGAGACAGCTTGGGTAGGTCTAGAAACACTTGAGCTTACATTGCTGTACATCAACCCTTGTAACTAACTAACTACTGAGCAATATTTAGAATCATAGAATCATAGAAAGTTTTGGGTTGGAAGGGACCCCTGGAGGTCATCTAGTCCAACCCCCCCGCAGCGAGCAGGGACACCACTAACTAGATCAGGTTGCTCAGAGCCCTGTCCACCTGGTCTTGAATGTTTCCAGGGATGGGGCCTCCACTACCTCTCTGG
>Ga0065711_1042622_pt1 | contig 15256 bp, 13 predicted proteins | sample Hoacrofraction12_FD_59098 | JGI IMG/M metagenome (GOLD analysis project Ga0065711, IMG submission 59098) | Hoatzin crop microbial communities from Cojedes, Venezuela - Epithelial fraction 12 v2 (version 2) | ecosystem: Host-associated > Birds > Digestive system > Esophagus > Crop | place... | reverse complement strand
CCGGCAGCGAGTGAATCGCGGACGAGAAGCCGTGCCCGCCTTTGGGCCGCCGGCCCTCGGGGCATCGTTCCGTTCCGAGAGCTCTCAATCAAACCGGAGATCCGCGGTAGCAAAGCACCGCTTCTCCCGGGGGATTATCAGATTTCCACCGGAGAATACGGATCCCGGATTACTGAGCCGCGTGGGATTTGAGTGTTTCTTTCTAATTAGTCCGAGAATCTGAGTTTAAAATTCTTCGTTTGGGAGGGGTGGGGAAATTACTTGCCGCTGCCAGACTAGACGTGTGTTTTCTCTGACATTTTGCACGGTGGTTCTGGTTACCCTGCACTCCACAGACGGCTTACTGCCTTAATTGGATCTCGGTGTCAAAGGTTGATTAGACTCCCTAATAGATTTTGGATCTGCAAGAGGATTGCGGTTTTAAACGTGTGGTTAAAACAATCGCGTTCGCCGTCTCCCCTCCAACGGCGGAGAGGAAGACGGATGTATTACATCTGCGTTATCTGCTCTTTGGTTTATTAATGTGGCACCGTGAGGTTGTCGGGTCTGGTTTTGTTGTTGTCGTCGTTGTTGTTGTTGTGTTTTTTTCCCCTCTTTCTTTGCAGACCGAAAAGAAACGAATGCCAGAGAGGATTTGTTTAATCATTTAACAGCTGACACAAGCCGTGTCCTATACAAAACGCTGGTGAATGAGCAGAAGATCTCTGGGTAACGGCAGCTCCGGCACCGCGAGGCCGCTTCAGCGGGTCAGGGGCAGCGTTGGCTGAAGGATGCGGTAGCCCAGGAGCCGGGGCTCGCCCGGACGAGGCCGATGGCTTGCATGGAGCTTCTCTACCTGGCCGAGGAGAGCAGACAGGCGGCCCTGGGCATGGCCGCCAGCTGGGGCCTGCCCGCGCCTCCCTACGAGCAGCAGCAGCAGCATGAGGGGGATGAGGTGGACCCCAGAGCAGCCACGGCCGTGGCAGCCCTGTGCGGCGAACGGCATTGCAAGCCCTCGCAGAGGGGTCCTGTGGCTGAGACCCCCCCAGCACCCCAGCCCTCTACCCCCGGCAACTCACCTCGGGAGCGGCCAGCACCCCCCGGCGCCCCCCAGCCCTGCCACCCGCCCGGACGCTGGCCCGGGGAGGAGGATGGGGGGAAGAAGAAAGCCTGCTGCTGTGCCCAGGAACTCGAGACGTCGTTCACCTACGTGGATGAAAATGTAAACCTGGAGCATGCAAGGAGTGCCCCCAGCCCCACTGGTGGCCGCTGCCAGGATGCCGCTCTGCAGCAGCGTTCCTTCAGGGAGCTGCCGCCCGAGTGGGTGCATGATTCCCCTTCCTTGGTCTCTGAGGAGGACGATGCGGCCTCGGAGGCGGCGGCCAGGAAATCCGTGGACTACGGGTTCATTAGCGCCATTTCATTCCTGGTTAGCGGCATTTTGCTGGTGATCATTTCCTACGTGGTACCCAGAGATGTGACTGTGGATCCCAACACGGTGGCTGCCCGGGAGATGGAGAGGCTGGAGAACGAGAGCGCCAGGATCGGGGCTCACCTGGACCGCTGTGTTATCGCCGGGCTGTGTCTCCTAACCCTGGGGGGAGTGGTGCTCTCCAGCCTGCTGATGGTGTCCATGTGGAAAGGGGAGCTGTACCGCAGGAGCAGGTTTGCGTCCTCCAAGGAGTCAGCGAAGCTCTACGGGTCCTTCAGTTTCAGAATGAAGTCTGGTGCGAACGATAATGTGCTCGAGCTGTCGTTGGTTGAGGAAGATGTGCTTGCCATAGATAATTAGTGTGGTCATGATTTTTAAGGCAGCATTTCTACAGGAAAACGTGTTTCATTAAAGAAAACAGATTCAGCTAAAGATAGCTGGTGATACAGTTGCTTTGTCTGACAAGAATGGGGTTTTTTTTAAGCTCTATAATCGAATGTTTGCAAGTATATGAGCACTTGTTGTAAAGGGAAAACATGCCAGAGAAAATGCAACTGGTATAAAATAATAAAACCACTGAATAAAGAGAGATTTTTGATAAATAGGTTCCTCAGATACTCCTCTATCCTAATATAAACCATTCCATTGGTGTCTTGCCCATCTAATTTTCTTATTACTCCCATATAGAACAGGAATGACCTTGACACTTTGGAGGCTGTTAATTATTGCAGCCTGCAGGATTATTAACAGTCTACTTGGTAGACTGTTAAGAAGCAGGACCAATAATCAAATAGCAGGGCTAGTAGTTAATGGAGAGAGATGCTTTTTTATCCTTCAGTTTTAAGCTGGTTCCTTCTTTTCTATTGAGTGAGAGCTAAGGGAAAAAAGAACACCACTTGGTCGTGACTTGCCACAAACTTCCTGTATTTTCAAACAATTATACAATTAGTGATGATTATTTAAAATATAAAATAAGAGGCAGAGGGCAGGGAACCAAATGGCTCGTGGTATTGGTAGGAGACAAAAGGCTCTTTGAGCTTGAGGTCAGTGGCTCCATTTCAGTTCAGATTAGCAATGATTGATAGTCATTAACTTCTGATAGCCATAGTGGCCTATATGAAAGAAGTTTAGTTCCTGGTGGACAGATGTATTTGTATGAAAACCGCCATAACTTGAATTAACTGACCTCTTGTTTGGGGTCTTAAAAGGCCCAAAGAGTGAAAAAGCATGGGGACGCTGAGACTGAACATTTCTCCTTCAGCAGAGATGCTAGAAGAAATTCCTCGGCTGCAGGGCTTTGCTTGTGCTGGGGCTGTCTGCATCTTACTAGACCTTTTGAAGCTTCAGTTTTGTGTCACTAGGCTGTCAGCCTTCTCGCAACCAGCATGGAAAGGTCAGGAAGGAGCTTTCTGGGGCTCGTTCAATAAAAACAAATTTATTTGTAAAAAATAAATTGTCTGGAGACACAAAGGTTAAATACCAGGCAGTTGGACTGGCTGACATGGGACTCACTTAACGCAGTGGTGATCAAGGGTACATGTATCACAGTTCTGTGGCACGGGAGCCAAAAACCTGTACCACTGGTGCTGTTGTTTATTATCAGCCAGTTTCTGCAGAACATTAAAGTTGTGTTCTTGCAGCGCTGGGAAACCAACAAAGATTGTTGTATGCACCGCTGTCAGTTCTTACTGAACAGTGGTTAAATATATATATATATATATATGTCCTGATAACATATGTATGTATGTTGATATATATATATGTGTCCCTGCCAAAGGCAAACGTGAGTGAAGAGCTCTGTCTGGACAGCCTCTGGCTGCAGAGTCTTAGTAGAAACGTGTGAATCACTGTCGCAGCCTTGTCAGTCATGAGTTAAGTCTCAACTATCAGGAATATCAAAAGATTTTAAAATTATATTTTTTCTCCCGCTGTGACATACCTGAGAAGAGTTCTCTCCCCCTTTACCCAGGAGTATGTGGCAGCACAAGGTTCAGAGTAACAAGTAGCAGGTGGAAACGTGGGGTCCTCACGTGGAGAGACTGGGTGCTGTTTTGCTGCCTGGCTCCTCATTCCCCCTTCGCTAGCTGCTCTTGTCAGGAGACGCGTGCAGCTCCTGTGCCTGCCACTCGCCTGGTTCAGCGCCTCCTGCTTGCTGGCCGTGGGTGCTGGCGTGGGTGCCTTCAGCTCGGGGCCCAAGGAGCTGCGCTGCTCCAGGTTCCTGCCTTTTGTCACTGTACATAGTGTGATGTGGTACCCAGGCTTTAACTGCCTTGGGTGTTCAAAAAACATATAGGTGTGGCACTTTGGGACATGGTTTAGTAGGCATGGTGGTGTTGGGTTGACGGTCGGACTTGAGGATGTTGGAGGCCTTTTCCAACCTTAATGATTCTGTGATTCTAACGCTGGCCCTGCAAAAGAGATGCTTCTTCAGATATTACCTGCTCTAACTGCTGCCTTAGTTCAGTGTTATTTGGTATTTAAAGGAGCAGCCTTATTAGGCAGTGCTGCTGCCTAGTAGATGATTTTGCGAGTTCATGTTGTGCTAAGGAGCGTGTTCGCGGGCGGGAGCTCAGCAGTGGCCAGCATCTCCTCAGTCATCTTTGGAGAGCTTACATCCCTCTGGATGTGTCATCAGTGATGTGTCATTGGGTTGTTGGTCGACAGCCGGCTGAACGTGAGCCAGCAGTGTGCCCAGGTGGCCAAGAAGGCCAGCGGCATCCTGGCTTGTATCAGGAATGGTGTGGCCAGCAGCAGTAGGGACGTGATCGTGCCCCTGTGCTCGGCACTGGTGAGGCTGCACCTCGAATACTGTGTTCAGTTTTGGGCCCCTCACTACAAGAAGGACATTGAGGTGCTGGAGCATGTCCAGAGAAGGGCAACGAGGCTGGTGAGGGGTCTAGAGAACAAGTCTTATGAGGACCGGCTGAGGGAACTGGGGCTGTTTAGTCTGGAGAAGAGGAGGCTGAGGGGAGACCTAATTGCTCTCTACAGCTACCTGAAAGGAGGTTGTAGTGAGGCAGGTGTTGGTCTCTTCTCCCAACCAGCTAGCGATAGGACGAGAGGCAATGGCCTCAAGTTGTGCCAGGGGAGGTTTCGACTGGGTATGAGGAAAAATTTCTTTACTGAAGGAGTGGGCAGACATTGGAACAGGCTACCCAGGGAAGTGGTGGAGTCATCATCCCTGGAGGTGCTTAAAAAACATGTAGATGTGGCGCTTCAGGCATGGTGTTGCTGGGTTGACGGTTGGACTTGATGATCTTCGAGGTCTTTTCCAACCTATGATTCTATGATTCCGGGTAGAATTTCTGGGGTAAATATATGATATAGCTTCCAGATGTGAGGAGAAGCCTTCAGCCTGTTGTGATCGGTGAGGGCGAGGAAGGAAATAGCCCAAGAAGCAGGATGCAGAGGAGGAAGGCTCCTCTTGCTGCGGGTGCGTAGGAGGACGCTGCCTGCAGGGCCTGCCACACGGCTCGAGGCAGGGCAGTGGGACAGTGCTGCCTCCCGTCCTGCTCCGAGGAGGGGAAGGGGGTGGTTGTGGCCTCTGGAGGTCCAGGGAGAGCCGTGCCAAGCGAGAGGGCAAACGGGGCTGAGCCGGGGGCAGCAGGACGGCGTGGGGCAGGGGGCAGATGTCACGGAGGGCAAAAACCCTTTCGCCAGCCTGGGGCCCTGATGAGAATTGCTGTACTCACCCGTGCGGCCAAAGCTCTAAAATTGAGTCTGGCAGTTTTGAGAGCCATTATTTTTATTTTTTAATGATATATATACGTAAAATTGGAGTATATTCCATTATTGCAGAAAGGTGACAGCTAAAGCTGTAAGGATCAGGGATTTCTTGTAGGAACCGTGGCATGCCTTAATGCTGATTATTAGCACTAGAAAAGGGAACGCTCCCCTGACTGTCAGTATGTTATTATCAAGTGAGAAGTTTTCTGACACTTTGTAAAATGCCTGTCATAGATTATGAGCCTGCAATACTTAAATGAACCCTCAGATTTTCCCTGAGCATTTTAAGGAAACGTAAGTCAACCTAATAATCTTAAATATACACTGCAGAAGTGTGAGGAGTAAGAAAATTCAAGTAACAGGACGAAGACAGTTTCTTTATTTTGGCGTTAGCGTGCGCTGCGAAGGAGGTGAAGGCAGGCCTGCGGAGTGCAGGAGTTCGGCGGCTGACAGCCCTCAGGACCCCCCTCCATTGCCCGGCAGGACACCCGTACGCATTACGGGACTGCGTGGGTGGGCGGCGCGGTCCGGGATCTCTGGGCTCTCGGGTCCTCGCGCTGCGCGGTGCGACAGGGACCGGAACACTCGCTCTCTGGTGCCCAGTGGCAGAGGAAGACTGTGTTAGCCCAGCGCTGGCGGACGAGCCGTCACCTCCTCCGCCTCGCGTGAGGCAGTACCGAAGGCTGAGGCAGAGGGAAATTAATTGCCCTCTCGTGCACCCTCACAATTTGATTTCCCTTGCTCGAATTTTAAATGCTTTAAGGGTACAAGTGTGGGGAAAATTGTGTTGGTTTTTTTTTTTTCGTTGCCTGGGCTGAAGTTGTCGCATGGATCATTGGAGAGTTTTCTTCTTTGGAGATCTAAATTTTTGGGACGTACCGGATGGGTTTCGAGTGCCTCCTGGAGCACCTCAGAAACATACTGGGATTTGTGCCGTCAGCCAGTTTGTTTCTGACCAGCCCTGACAGCGAAACATGACGCTTTCCCATTTTCTACCTCACAACTTGTCCGCGGGCCGGGCCCTGCCCTTCCCGCTGGAGGGGACCCAAGGGCTGCAGCCGCGGGCTCCCGCTGCCCCGCAGCTCCCCAGTGACCCCTTCTCTCCGCTGACTTTTCTTGGCTGGAGGCCTGTGGCCGAGGCTGGCCATCTGGGAACTGCCTGGCGCCCGCGGGACGCTCCCCGGAAGGGAGCCCGGCAGGCAGCCAGCATGGCACCCAGCATGGCTCCCAGCCGCCGCTGGCCTCGCCTGCTCACCGCCAGCCCGGAGCCGGCCCCGCGGCGGCTGTGCCTGAGACCTCGCCTGGGAAGCCACGCTGGGTTGTTGCTGGTTTTGATATGTTTACAGTTTTTTAATCTTTGTAATTCTTTTAAAAATCTGTAATGAATATAAAGTTTACTGACTGCGAAAGCAACTCGTTTAATCGTGTAAAACTCCTTTTTGGCCCCACGGCAGGGCGAAATGTCGCAGTCCATCGTGAGCTTTTCAACAGTGCGTTCGATGCCTTGTTATAATAGCAACAGCGTCCTGTGCAGATCGAAAAATAAAGCTCTGTAAAGCTGGGCGCTGCCGTCCTGGTCCTCTTTGCTCCTCTCCGAACGGCCGGTTGCAGTGGCTGGCGCTTCCCCGCTGTGCCGCGGGTGCAGCCCCTCGTCCTCAGCCGCCGGGAGCCGTGGCGGGGCCTGTGGTGGGAGCAGGGCTGCCTGGCGAGAGACGGCGCCGGCACGCCGAGCTTGCCCCACGCTCACGCAGTGACCATGTCCCTGCCGGCTGGTTCTTCCTGGTGCCAGATATCGGAGGCTCTGAAACTCTGCTGCGCCGGTGTCCCACCTAACTCCATACGACCGAAAAATTAAAGGGAAAAGGAGTGTGGGACCCGCCGGGGCTGCATGAGCAGGCAGCCAGGGAGGTGCTGTGGTGGGAGGTGAGCGTCGAGCCCCTGTCCGCCATAACCACGTACGCCACCACTTCAGTACCACGTCCTCACCCCGGCCTGGCCGTGTCCAGGGCAGGGTGGCAGCTGGCGTCGGGCCCAGCACTGGCCATGGTGGCAATGGGTGGCCGTGGGGTCCCCAGAAGGCGCTGGCAGGTGGTGCGGGGAGAGGCAGGAGCGGTGCTCCCGGGGGCCTGTGGGACGGGCATGGCTTCACCTCCCCCCTCCAGAGGGGCCACCAGCGTGGTGTGCGGTACCACAGGGCTGTGGCAGAGTGGGGCAGCAATGGGGGGTGCTGATGCTGGGCCAGGGTTTGCTCCTGGCTTGTGCTTTTTGTTTCTCCCGGATCCCCAGTGCACATCAGTTAAGCAGTATAACCACTCCTGACAACCTCTGCTCCCCTCCAAATGCGATGCGAAGGTGTGCCGTGCAGCTTGTGCCACATAAGGTCGCTTTTCATTCCAGTGTGACAGGACCAGACCGTCTGCTGCCCCTGTGGGTGGGAGTGCCGCTGTGGGTGGGAGTGCCGCAGTGGGTGTGGACCAGGCTGGAGCAGGGGCTGTCTGCTCTTATTACCAGTTTCCACAGCGCCAGGTACAGCAGAGCCCCGATTCGCAATTCAGGTTTCAGGCTGTTACTTCTCCAGCAGTGATAAATGTGTCCCTGAGGTGATGGAATTGGCTGCGGTAGTGTTGTGCTGGTGCCAGATGTACCCTGTGGTGTGCAACCGATGGCTAGTAAGAGGTTAAGAGAGTAGGTGTATATATAGATATGACAATCCATCAGCTTAAAGATGGGGGAGGCTTTCTAGCTGACAGCAGACACTAAATTCATTGTCGCTCTTTTTTACAGGATTCTTCTTGACCTTTTTAAATTTTGAAGGATTCATCATCGTGTACTGTATTCACAGGGACTTTTCTTCCCCATGTTTAGAAGTCCTGGCAAGGTCAAGAGTCCTTTATACTGCAGGGAGGTGAGATTTCTCTAATTTTCTTACCAGTTTAAATTAAATGGTGGTTGCTACAAATTTGCATAAAACCAGACAAGGCAATAACTTGTTTGAAATGAACCTAGTTAATATTTGTACAGTGCCCACTGTAGAATCTCAACCAAATAATGCACATTTTTATTAGATTTTCAGTATGAATCCACAGTTGAAATTCTTCTGCAGACTTGCTGTATTAAGGACTTTCAAAGAGTTTTCTGCTTGTTTATGCGCAGATTTGTCTGTCTTTACATGTGGTAAAAATACTGAGGTATTAGCTGAGTTGCACTTCACAGGCATTTGGTTGTTGTTGCGAATAAGGGCATTGCAACCTAACAAACACATGTATTTTTTTATTCACCTGCACCCAGTGTATAACCTGCAGACCAGCACCGGTTCTTCCGTCTGCATTGAGAAGTGAGATACGGTATGATATGTAATGTTTTCAAAAAGCCTCCTGCACACAGATATTGAAGCTTTGCGTAGAGCATATAGTGCCCCCCTTTTACAAATGAAGTGAGTCTCCTCCTTTGCCCAGAGAGCCAGCTGGAGAGGTGAGGACAGAAACCAAGGCCTCTTAAGTCACAGTCCAGCGCTGCAGAAAGAGCTTAATTATTACAGAACCCCTAAATTGATTCAAAAGGGATGGCAAATAGATTTTTTTTTCTGAAGAATGCCATTAAAGTTTAATTTCAAGTACAAAATAATTTTAATAAATCCTAGCAAAGTCAATTCAAACTAAATTTTTCTAATATTTGCAGGAATGTGGGGAAGGTTTTGCACATTTAAGGCATTATATGTATTATAGTAAGCTTTTTCTTTAAGTTTTCAAAAAAATCAATAGGCTTCTGTTGAAACAATAAAACAGATATCTTTATATCAGCACAAAAGACTTCTCTTTTCCAATAATAGTCTGTGCTTTTACAGGTGTGTAGGCAGGGAAATTTAACTATTGTTACATAAAACATTTCCAGAAGCAAAATTGATTAAGTCCCTTTTGTGGAGGAAAAAAATCAATTCTTCCCATTAGAAGTGTCTAAAAGATGTTGATCAGCTAGAAATGTAAATAAAGTCCTTTAATCACTATTCTCAAACTGCAGCATATCCATCTAGAAGAGACTGTCTTTTGTCTCTTTATAGCTTAAAATAAATTTGGCTCAACTCTAACATGAAGCAGCTTCTGAAAAACTAGCCAGAATAACTGTGCTCAAATGTAAATAACATCAAGTAGCTATACTAACATTTTGGTATTGCTTTTCTCAAGGATTAGCTTTTCATGAAACGAACGTATACTTGATAACAATATATCCAAGCTGGGAAGAAAAATGTGTTCACTGAAAAGCGGAGTAGTAGACAGTACATGACTATTTTCAGTTTCCATGTATTATCTTCTGAATTTGTGTAATAAAGGCACCACTTTCAAGAGCTCTGGATTAGTAATTGTTAAGGGCTATTAAGGGTCACGGAGCGTTATTAACAGAAAGATGCAAAGTCCCTGGCTCTGTAAATCCCTAAGCTTCTGATTGCTGAGAGTTGAAAGAGTATGCTGGTGTATGCTTGCCCTGCACTTTGTTTTAGATACAGCAGTATCTGCTGCAGACTACTATCTGAGACGGTTTTGTGATAGATGGACCTTTGATTTGATCCAGCCTGACCCTATGTTCTCAAAATTTTATGCTTTGCCTATAGTGAGAATACCAAGTATCTGCTTTGCCGCTGTGGCTTTGCCGCTGTGGCTGCCCAGAGAAGGAACTATGGATCAATAAGTCACAGTCTTACTTTTGTTTTTCTCTCCTTATAGGAATGGTAACCATGGCTGGAAGAGCTCTTGAGGGGTCGTTTTCCAGTCTTCTGGAACTTCATTCACCCTCCACTAGTCCTCAAAGATAATTGCTCATGGCTGTGAAATTACTTTACTCAATTCCCTGAGCACTCTGGGCTGAATTTTGTAAGGCTCATGTGATTTGAAAATACAGAATGTATCTTTTTCTGCTTTCTACCAGCCTAAGTTATTAATAAGTTCTAAAGTCTATGGATAGTCTGAATTGTTTTAGACTTTTTAATGGGGTAAAGAAAAATTAATAGGCTGAAGCACTTCAGCCTTCTCAGCATCATTTTCAGTTGTGCTCCTCTCCATCTCCACAAAGCACAAAATCAGTTCTTTCTTTGTCTTTTTTTCTTTTTAGTATAAATGTAGAGCACTTCCTCGTGACCTTTTTTTCTCTTCTAGCAGGATCTCACTTGATGTACCTGCCTGTTTTCCCCACAAAAAAATTTATTAATTATTAATTGTATGTCCTGATTTCCCCAGTGGGGAAATTTGTTAATTTTCAGGTCACACTCATGATTAGCCAAACCAGTGTTTACAATGCGTATTTTCCTTTCACATTTTCACATTTAACATGTGCTTATCTTGTTTCCTTAATTTTGGTTAAGGATTTGCGAAATTTTCTGAATGTCTTATCCCTTTAAACTTCTGTTTAAAAAAAGAACCAACTGGTGCTTTGATTTTACTGAATTTTCTTGTTCCTCAGGACCCCTTGTCTCGAGACAGCAATAATCTGCTGTGCCAGCCCTATGCTATGTTCATTTCTTTTTTTTTCTGGTATATGTCGAGCTTGGTGAGCAGGCTGGTGACGGGGTTCCCCACTCCAGCCCGCCTCCATTCGTTCCTCACCCAGGCGGCAGTGCTTCAGGATGGAGATTTTGTGGCACTCTTGCTCTTTGAGCCAAACCGTATTCCTAAGGAAAACACTGCTGGCTTATCTAGGGTATCAAATGACAATGCACAGCTATTGAGATGGGAAGCACCTTCACTTAAACTTCGTAGGATATTGAAACCAATCTTAGCAAAGAGGTGAGTTAGAGGCAAAAATCAATACTGGGCAGTGCTGAAATGCCTCTGTTCAGCTGCTGTTTTAAGTGGCTTGTACAGATATTTCAAATCATGTTGCCAGCAAATGGAGGAAATACAGCTGTTAAAAAGTCAGAGAATTATTAATAGTGTGTTTGACCTCCAGCTCCACACTGTCTACAAAAAGAGCATCATTTGTCATAGGCTGCTGCCTTATGCCTAATTCTGCAGCCCCTCTTGGGAAGCAGTTGCTCACAGGAAAAGTGTGTTCCAGGGAGTGAGAGACAAAGCTTTAGCTCCATGGTGGAGTGTGGGAGGGAAGGAGAGAGGGAAGAGCTCGCGGTCAACCCCTGTGCAAAAAGGGAGGGGTACAGGAACCGTTCACCTCATACATCATTCACACACTATAGTATTTCTTGTCCTGGTGTGTGAGAGAAGAATATTGGCTGTGCTGAGGTTACACTTTCAGCTCTCCAGCAGGGATAGAGAAGTATGGAAAGAAGCAAACGCCACAGGTCTTCATGAGGAAATGAATGCTGCAGCCGCCATCCTGGTGTCTGCAGCCCAGCACCACCAACTGCGCTCCTCAGCAGGCTGGTCTGTCACGCAGCATTTGCAGCACAAAGAAGCAGCCTGCACCTTTGTTAACTTTAACCACTGTCTGAGTAACCTAAAGTGACAATCCGTCTCTCTTATTGCTGTTATTAAGTCATTTTTGGACAATGCCTTATCATCTGCAGGATAAAGAAGAGGAGATGTAATGCAGACAGCAAATTTCTAGGTAAAATTAGCCTGTCTGAGAAGGGGAGAAAAATGCCACATAGTGAGCTGAACAAATCTTTGCATTGATTTCTGGAACCAGAGTCCTCCGAGAAGCACCACAAATGTATGTCTTTATTTAGTGCTGGGATTCAAAGAGCTGTCGATCTTTCTCTACCTAGAGCGTTCATGTCTGGGGTGGTTCAGGGTCATACATTATTTCTGCTTGTGCTATTCTTGCTTTACACTTTAATGTCAGCTCCACAGTCCTTCACAAGCCTCACGTACACACGCACACATACAGAGCGACTTGAACACCACTGCCTTGGTGGCAGCGGGCAGTGTCCGGCTGACACATGGCACCACTGCAGCTCCAGGAGTGCACACGTGAGCCTGGAGAATGGAATGTATTTCTGTTCTCATAGGCAATCTTAAATATCCTTTTTAATATACACAGAGATCTCGTTTACACATTTTCATCTGAAAGCCCATGTATTGTCCATCAATGGACACACCTGTGGTGTGTGCTCTGTGGCCCAACAAAGAACTAGTTCCTTCTCTTTCGCTGTCCTACCGATTATCTGGTTCTGGGTCCAGTGCGTGGGAATAAAAAGGCAATTATTTCCTATGTCTCCTCCAATTCAGATGGGATTAAGCCTACCTTTCAGCTGGGTGTCTGAGGTAGCCTGAGATAAAATTTGAGGCTGGTAACAAGTTACTGCTCTGCACAGAGCGAGATGAAAGGAAAAGAGTTGTGACTCGGGGAGATAAACAGCTCCCGGGGATGCTCCGCAGCATGGCGGTAATAGCTTAAAGCTGTGGCTCCAAATCACAGTCTTAACCACAGTAAACAGAACAGTTTTATTGGCGTTTGTTTTACAAGGGTGAAGGGTAGAATCCAGGCCATGGAGGACTGACATGACAAGTTTGTACAATATTTAAGAATCCTTCACTGGAAGAACCCCACATCCCTTTTAAATGTGCTACGACACACAATAACAACCTTACGTAAAGAACTGTAGTCATTTATTTACACACAGAATGAGCCAGCGCATTGCAAGTGGTCTGTATCCAAACAAACACGGGACGTGAATCTATCACAGCTCCGAGGCAGAGAGCATCTCTGTTTGCCTTCAGCTGAAGCCTCTCTCGTGGGATCCCCAATCCTGTTGCGATGTTCATCCAAGATGTTTGCTGCCTTTTACGTAGGACAATGTTTGGACTAGTTCCTGTTTTAATGAAGGCATTTTAACCATACACAGTTACCTGTGCATCTTACTTTTTTATCCTGGTGAACAGGGGGGGGGAAAATAAGGAAAGTATTTTTCATTCTTCTCTTGTCAGAGAAAGTATATGGAACTAGAGAAGAAAATAGGAGACAGAGTGAAGGTCTTGTCAGCAAGCAGGTAGGAATATGGATTTCATAATGGAAATAGCTACAATCAATAATTATTGGGGAAAGAGATTTCACATTTCATACTGAATTGAATTTAGTCAGCTTGATTGATGCTGTTGTAACACAGGAGGCTAATAAAGAATGTAAATAATAAAAAAAATACCCCAAAAAAACAAAGGCAGGGCCTTACACCACAATACAAAACCAATGACTTACAGATGTTTTGATGGTGGCCAACTGCTCTGGAGTCACAATGTATCTATTTACTAAGATCACAGACTAATTGTTCTTTGCACTAGTAAACCAATTTATCATCAGTAATAAAAAGTCCTGGTTTTGAAAGCAGTGGCTGCTTTTCATAAAAAATGTCCTCTGGTTATATTCAGTGTGTTCAGAGGTCCCTATCCATTTCTATTTTAGTGGAGGGGAGAGTCAGTTGCCAGGAGTTTCTTATGCTACACTATGTAAGACCAATTATGTTTCTAGTGATGGTAATGGCAAATACTTCTTTGAATTTAATTGCTTTGGACGGACCTTAAATTCTCTCTCACATCATTTTGTCATCTTTGAGAATAAAAGTTGATTTTGCAATTAATTTGAGGACACTCTACATTCTCCAAGTTTCCCTAAGGGCACAAATCACCCCAAAACCTTAGGCAGTGGCTACATGAGCAGCTGAACAAATCCAGCAGTCGTCTGACATTCCAAAGGGGGATCTTGTTTCTCCTCCATTCTTTCTCCCTCCTTCACTCCTCCCCCACCTCTCCTAGCCATGCAGTCCTTCTCTGCCTTGTGTACCAACTCTTAACGGTTGTCAGTCCCCTCTATATACTGATGCCAGGCTTGGCAGAAGACTGTTTCATTATTATTACAACAATTTTCATCTCTCTTTTCCATTTTCTTGTGTTCTGCTTCTTTCCCAACTGGGGAAGAAACTAAGATGCTCCTGGGAATTTGCTCCTCATGGCATACCTGTGTGGGTGGGGATGGACAGACCCTTGCTTGAGCTATGCAAGCTTTTTAGCTAACTGGACACAGAGCCAGCTCTGGTCCCAAGCAGCACAGAGCTGCCGTAGCGTGGCAAAGTGCCCAAGCAAGCTGCTGTGACTCTCAGCATGTTAACACAGCTGCGTGGTTGGTGGAGTGGAAGTGCCTCATGCATGCTTCGTCTCCGTTTGGCCGAAGGCAGCTTGAGCTGGATGCGGCTGCCTCTAGCCTCACGTCCTTAACCGTCGTGGCGATTGTCCTCACTGCCCTGCCAGCTCTGCCTGCATCCTCACCCCTCTCCTCCTGCAGCATCTCCTCTCCTGCTAATTCTGTGATTCTGTAATTCTGTATCTCTTGTACTACTCGCAGTCTCTTTGCTGTCATGAGCTGCATGCAAATGCTGTGCTTATTGTTCAAGATAGTGCATTTCTGCTATCTTGATGAAATATGTGTATTCCATTCGGTTTATTAGCTAATTAAACTAATCTCTAGAAAACCTTCGAAAAGTCTTCTGCTCTTCTGCAGTGAAACTAATTTATCTTTTCAGTGCTGGCAGTAGGAAAGCGGTCTATATGCCCTGCAGAAAAGTTTGGTTTCCATGTTTTTATCCAAAGTGTTTCAAAATAATAATCTAAAAGTCAGATTTGGATACTCAGGAACCTTTGACTGAATGATCTGCAGCAAAAGAAATGTATGGGAGGTACAGGCATTGTCTGATCTTATCTTTCAAGATGACAGATTAATAATTTGCCACAACAGAGATTTCTTAGAAGTTAAGAATTTTCTTTGCTCAGAAGCATGTCCCAATGACTATTCATTTCCTGTAAGTTGATCACTGGATGACTCAGTGTGATCGTCTGCTTTCAGAGTTTCGTAAAAACTACTGGTAAAGAAGAAGCCGTTTCGTAGAATCACGGTGGAGGCCGGTGGACACCTCTGGAGTACATCTGCTCCAGCCCTTGCTCAAGCAGGGCCAGCAAGAGCAGATTGCCTGCGGCTTGTCTGGTTGAGTTTTGAGTATGTCCACAGATGGGGACTCCACAGCCTCTCTGGGCAACGTGTTCCAGTGTTTGTCCACCTGCATGGTGAAAAAAGTTTTTCAGATCATTGAACAGAATTTCCTGTATTTCAGTTTGCGCCCATTGCTTCTTGCCCTGTCAGCGGGCACCACTGGGAAGAGCCCAGCTTCTTTATCCCCCCCCCCCC
>Ga0065711_1042621_pt1 | contig 15257 bp, 14 predicted proteins | sample Hoacrofraction12_FD_59098 | JGI IMG/M metagenome (GOLD analysis project Ga0065711, IMG submission 59098) | Hoatzin crop microbial communities from Cojedes, Venezuela - Epithelial fraction 12 v2 (version 2) | ecosystem: Host-associated > Birds > Digestive system > Esophagus > Crop | place... | reverse complement strand
GGCGCAGGACTGCAGCTCCCAGCGACGGGCGCGCCCGAGGGGGACGGCCGCAGCCGGGGCTCGCTTGCTCCCTCGCCCTCAGGTCTTTAAAGCCCCCGGGCGGGCGGTGAGCGCTGGTGGTCGGAGGGCGCTGAGGGGGGCTGCTTGCGGGGACCCCACGCCCCTCCCGGCGGGAAGAAGCGGCGGCGGAACCCCATGCAGCTCCCTGTGGCCGCTGGGGGCGGGCGGCGCCTCGGCTGCTCCCCGGGGCGCGTCTATGAGGAAGCGCGCGCGTGAGGAGCGCCTGAGCCCCCGGCCCGCCTGCCGCTCTCTCAGGGGAGCAGCTTCGCCCTCCCGGGTCTGGGCTGGAGCCGCCGCCTGCTCGTCCCTTGCCGCCCCCCGGGAAACAAGAAAACAGAGACGCGCTCCGGCTGCGGCGTGGGGGCGGCCTGTGCCGAGAAACGCGTCTCTGTCCCGGCCTGCGTCCTGTTGGCAGCGACGCTGCAGGGAGCGCTGCGGGCTTGTGGCTCTTCCCGCGCGAGCTTCTGTTACGCGAAGCACCTGCGCAGCTTCAGTCCGCTTCCAGGATTCCTCGCCGACGAGGGAATCCGTCCAAGTAAGCAGCAGCCGCCCGATCCGTTCCCGCAGCCTCAGGCGCAAGCCCCGGGCCAGGGGGCGCGGTGCCGCCTGCTCCGCTCGCTGGGGACCCAGCGCTGCTTCGTCCCGGTCAGAGGGGCTCGTGCACCCCCCGCAGCACCCTGCGCTGGCAGGAGGACACGCGAAAAGGAGGGCTGTAAACACTCCGGCTGGTACTGGAGCACAGAGAAATTGTCTCCACAGCCCACTGCACAACTGCGCAACTTCCAATTTACCTTTCTCCCCTCCAGAACAAACAGCTTAACAGCAAGGGCTTACTGGTTTATGGAACTTAACATCGCAGCTAATGTTGTTGGTTTTTTCTTTCGTTACGCAAAGGCTATTTTACTTCTGGCAAAAGAATTCTCATTAGCAATAAAGGAATACACAGCAGTCATAAAGAGGTGTAGCTTATGAAAGAATCTTGTTGGCCACACACAGAAACACACATGCAAAACAGTGAGAGCCTGAATACACAAAGGAAAGCCTAGAAGTCAGGGGAAGAAGTACGCTATTTGTAAGAAGTACTGCGCAGCAGAAGAGAGCCACACAAGCTGTAGGACACTGAACTCTGCCTATACGGCTACCGTGTGCACTGCTGCGGAGTCACACCATTCCAAGATCTTTGCAGTAAGAAGAAAATTTTAAAATACTTAAGCAACGAAGAGGATGTAAGTAAACTTGGGTCCTGGCAGCCTTGGATCTTGGACAGATTTGTCTGAAAGGGATTTGCTTTGTTCTTTGCAATGTTTCGTATCGAAGCATGTTTTGCTATGTGAGTAGCACAACGTTTAACGATGTACTGCTTGGTGAAAGATGTCATGCCACAAGCACATGGCAAACCTTGGTACAGGTGTTTCTTTTGCAAAACCCAGCACACATTACGATCAGCAAAATGTGATCAACGCTCCTCTCCACGAGCACAAAGGAGTGCAGCGGCACAATGGCTGGTGGGGGACCCAAAAACAGCACCCAGAGAAGGGAGCCCCTCCCAGGGCTGTCCCATGGCAGCCATCACTGTGAGTTAGGGGGTTACTACCTACAGGAGCATGGGACTCTTGGGACGCAGGGGAAGAGCATTTTGGGATCGCGCAAGACTTACTACGGGATTTGTAGAAGGATCAAAAGCATGAAAAGGGAGGGATCAGGGTGTTTGGGGAGGAACAAACTCATCACCACAGTCTGTCCCGTCTTCTCATTAAACTTTCCTCCTGGGTGAGAGGGCCTCTGTGCTGTGTGCATGGAGGCATAAGTGCCAGCCACCACAGAGGGGACCACGAGTCACAGGGGCCCGCACATCTCGGGTGCCTGTGGCTGGAGAGACTGGAGCATCTGTGTGTTGTGTGGGTCCGTGTGTCAGTGTGCGATGGCCAGCAAACATCAAGCCAGCCCAGCCAGGCAGCGGGACGGGAGGCTTGGGAGCCAGGTACGAGAGTAGCCATCACTTTGGGATGGATACTGGAGAGACCACAGATACGTTTATTGGAGACACAAGCAGGTGTTCTTGTATTTATTTTTTAAGTACTAGATGTGAAATCCATTACATGCACAGGACAGGAGAGCAATATCACATTATGGCCATTGTTCTCACTCTCGGCATGGTGTCAATGCTTTTGGAGCAACAAGTGCCTGTGGGGAAAAACACAAAAAAAAATCCCCCAAACAAAACCCAAGGCAACTAAACAAAAACTTTCTCTAGTTTTAGAGAAAGAGTAACAAAAGGCCTTCAACCCCTTCTCAGTCAGAAGCCCAACAGACTAGGGATTTGTATAATTTCTTATTATATGAATTCCCTTTTACTTCCCTTTAAATTCAGCAATTTACAATTCTATCCCGGAGGACAGGGATAAAACTGTCTGCTGCTTTACCTGGAGAAGATTCCTAGCCAGAAATTTTTTTTAAACATGTTCTTAAGTATTCTAAAGCACTTATGTAGGTGATGGTTTGCTGGTATCCAGATGTAGGTGAAGTAAGAGCCCCCAAAATAAATTACAATTTTTCTTGCAAAATGAGTAAGACTACATAAACAACTTTCCAAAATGGTTAGATTTGTCAGAAATAACATTTTGACTATTAATAAAATTCTATTTTATTCATTTATGTAAAGAAAAAAAACCCTAAAATTACAATTTTAGTTTTGGAAAAAAAAATGCTGAAGAGTTAATTCTTTGTATTACTCCATCCACCTAGATCAGTAACTTCTACAATATGCTTCCTGGTAACATTTGTCCTGAGAAAATCTTGAGAAAGAAAACACATGAACCAGTAATGTCTTTTTATTAAAATACCTCTTAAAACACTCATTGTAATAGAATACACTGGATGTTGTTGTATGACATTTGCATACACACAACACCTACAGCAAACTCTAGACAACATCAGGAATTACAAAATATAAGGCAAGTCCCAGAAAGTGTGCCTCCTCACTACCTTCTCTCAGGCCATTACACAGACAACTGTATTTACATTTTTATGCCACTCCCCACAGTGTTTCCTGGACAACTGCTAGGCCTGTCCTCGCTCCCCACCCCGATGTCACCTCACCGTGAAATTCTGATGATGTAAATGGAGACGATGTCACACATCCACGGGGCAGCAGGTGCCTGACCAGAAACATCAGCCCTGTTTTTCCTCCAAGAAGATTCTGAACTACCACCATGCTTCCAATAATTTAACACTGCAGGCATCCGATGCATGCTAATGACCTGCGGCAACGCTTACTGTCTCCTGTCTCGGTCAAGAACAACGATGCATCACCCTCCAGCTAAAAACAGTCACAGCTGCTCTAACATATTTCTCTCCGTTCATTTAAAGAAACTCAAGTAGAAGAAAAGATAATGTGTATTGTCAAATACAGGAAGAAGAACTCCCTTCATGATAAGCTAAGTTTTTCTATTCAGGTCTATAATTTTTTATCACTTGGAAGTTTAAAGTATGAAGGTATTCCATTATCCACTAGTTCAAAACAATAAACATTTATCTTTCAAGTACCTCTTTACAGCTGAAAAAGAGACTGAAGAAAGTAACGTTATTTCACAAGAGTAGATTTTTTTTATTATTATTTCATCATTGAAAGAACCGTATCATGAGAAAAAAATGAAAAAAAACATTCAGGCAAACTTTTCAACAAAATAAATTTAAAATGACTGCTTTCATTTGTACATGGTACAGATAGACAGGTGTGACTAGAAAACAGTTTAATCCCTCTAGACTGAGGTGAGTGAGAGAAACATGAATAGTCAAATTCTTTTTTGTGTGTGCATATGCTTATATGCATTAAAAGCAATTTCAAGGAATTAAAACCCACAACATTATAAATACCAAAAGCTGATCATTAACTACTTACACACTTTATCCTTGTACTTAGTACCATTATCAATGGAGACCTAAACTGGGTCATAGTAACTGCTATGTAACTGTCAACATATTAAAACTCTTACTTAGAAAAATGGACAGAATGTTCTAAACTGAGAACATCTTAATTTTGCCCTTGCGGACACATCTTCCCTTCTTCAGTGACAACATTTCATTGGGGGGGGGAATGATGTTTTGGAATAAATATTCACAGCAAACTACTAGATGGGAACACGCCTACTGACAGCCACTCAACTGGTAACCCTGTACCACTTGCTAGTTCACGTCGTTTCATTCTTCTTTATTCATTTAGTCATTAAATCCTTAATAATCTTTCATGTTTCCTTTACTGGACTGAACGTTCAGGGAGTAAGCAACCCTAGAGAGCAGTGCAGAAGGAGGGAGATACAACTGCACTTAAGGGCTTTATTTTGGTCTCTAAGAGAAGACTGAAATTTTTTTTTTTAATATATTAATTACACAGCATAGGCCCCAATGTACTTATGACAGCAGAGCACATGAAACTTGGAAGAAAAGTGTCCTGTACGTAGTGTTTTGTTGGGCAGCCCTTCTATGAAGTTAGGATTTTATCCACGACAGCCCATGCATTGAACCTGAAGAGAAAGCATGAATTTTTCTCTTTCCCCAAACACCATTTTCACAACAGGAGGCTAAGCTCAAAAACTGGAAGGTAATAAAGTAAAAAAACCACCCCAAAAACCAGAAACTAAAACAAAACCCCCAGTCCCTAGAGAACAACCACCCCCTGCAACTTAGCAGCCATTTAGTTGTTGAACTTAGCTAATGGGAATCTCATTACCACACTCCTAAGGTTTCCCTACTCTAAACTACTAGATATAGTTCTACATTCTGAAAACCAGTATAGTCAATACTTTCAAATCAAAGTAAAACAATCAGAACGGCAAGGATGAACATGGCTGTACCATTCGAGCAGAAATAAAGAAAAATAAACCTAAAACATAGTGTTGAAACTTCTACTAGTTAGCCTTGCTTACATGAATTAAAAAAAAAAAAAAGGAAAAAGTTTTCAGATTTTATACATCTTTTTTCAGCCAGGTACATTTAATTGCAACCAGTAGGCACTCCACCAAAACGCAGTGTTTGCAATCCCAGTCTCTAACCGAGAGAGATTACTTTGGCCTCAGTATTGCTATATTACAATTTTCCTGCTTCAAAACATGCAGTTCATACACTTTACAGTTTTACTGCCATAGTCGATGCATTCTGGCCCAATACACTCACAGCAGGCATTGTGAAACCATCGGTACTTGGACGCTCCCATGGACTCGCAAGAGATCTTGCACTGATGTATTGACATGCAGTCATCAAAATACACCACAGTACACATGTGTTCTAAACCAAGAGGGGAAAAGAAAATTGGTTTAAAAGGTCTTCAAGTATTTTTAAAGGTTAGTTACAAATTAACTAAACGTGCAGCTTCTGAAGTAGGGTTGCAAATCATCATGACTATGAGGCAGGAATTAAAAAGCAGGTGACAGTGGAAGCAGAGAGAGGAGACAGAGACCCAAGGTGCGATCTATCCACTTCACATTGTCAGTGTCTACAATTCAACCTGCTGTCTGCTCTGCCTCTGGATTAATTTCTTTCTACAATCACCAGCATGAATGTTTTTGTTGGGGTTTTTTTTTTGTGTCCCCCAGTTATGAGGGATACCTTTTAAAGCGTAAGGATGGGCTATGCCAAATTAACCAGCAAGCATGTGTCGTCTGAAAGTAACATCTTTATCACCAAGATACCACTTCCACAGTTGCCAGCAGTTACTAGATGCTATCAGATAAAACTTGTTTTAGAGAAGTTATTTAAAAAACACCAAAACCTACTTATTTATGTGTAAACATTTCCTCCCCCACCACAACTTGACAGTATTCTTCAGCCACATTAAATCACCGAGCTAGAGAATCACGTTTCCCTCAGCTTGAAACTGTGTACTTTTTTCTTCTTTTTTTAGCAACACCACCAGCCTTACTACTAAGGTTAAGAAACCTCTTCCGCCTAAGTGTCGACTTTATTCTTCTAACATCCACGCAATTACCTGAAATGCCATGAATTTTGGTGTTGCAACCTCAAACTGGACCTGAAGCATTCACCACAACTGTAAAACAAAAACACCCCAAATTCTACCAACTTCCTTCTGCGCTGACAGGGCGATTACACCGTAACTTTGTTCATCCTCCAAAGGACCTTGATTGCATCACATTTGCCCCCAGCGTAACTTGGCAGGCTTTGGGGAAAGGCACAACTGAAAGCCATCTGCAAATGTGCACGTCTCACTTGCACACAACAGACAGATTTGTGAGCGGGGGATGTCACGGGGCTTTCTAGCCTATTACTCCTTACAGTGCGTGGATCCAGGAGAAACATACCGACCTACATTCCAATGTGGATTAAAAAAAGTATAATCCAAATGTAACTGGTAAATCAAGACAGTGGGGTTTTTTCTGAATGATTATGTAGATACTGAGACGGGCGAGTAACCAAAGGACTCTTGGAGCAGTTGTTAGCCATAGGGTTTATTCAGTCTCTCAGCTGTGAGCAAGTCTTGGGAGGCTGGGGTGCACCAGAGCCTCCCCTTCAAAACACCGGTGCCCCACAGGTTAGCAGCCTCAGTAGTACACACGTCTCATGGCAAGCTCCTAAGGTGAGGTCCAAGGGTGAGCTGAGGCCAGCAAGGGTCTCTGCCACCCTACAAGCCCCATCAGATCTATGCAGTCAGTTTCCCCAGCACCAACAACAGATGATCTCTACGGGCACACAGCAAGGGACAGCACAACACAGAGGAGAGCACAGTGTACCTGCCAGCTTTTCCATGGACGCGTCCTCCTCCTTGACATCTGGAAACCCTGCCTACCCTTTTTAAGAATTATCATTTGTCAAAACACGTGTGAGGGAACCCTGGTCACTGTCAAACTATTTTACTATTACCTAAACAGCTGCAAGAGGGTCACAGGACATGCTGTCAGGCCAGTAAAAGCAAGAGAGCATGACCTGCCTTGCTCAGGCTCTGAACTGATGCACACTTCCTGCGGACACATTACCCAGTGCAAGAGGCAATAAGGATCTTGGGCACGAAGTGCAGACCCATAGCTGAAGCAGTTTCCTGCTCCCAGGAACGCTGTGCTGTGAGTAACGCTGCAATTGTCCAAGAAATCATGGAGTGACTGAAGTACTGCTGGGAATGTCAACAAAATACACCGTGGCTGTGTAAGTCCTGTCCCATTCTTGGCACATGTAATTTCTATGACCGTTTATAATAAACCGGGAGGCACAGCAACCAGAGGAGGAGTTCTCAGAGAACAAAACCCCTGCCGAAAACCAACCAAGATCTCTGCAGCTTCAGTAAGGATACTTTATTCACAGAGGGGAGGGAAAAAGTGCAAAACACAAGTGTATGCTACAGCAGTGCAAGTAAACAGTGACCAGCCAGGTATATACCTGAAGTGCTCAGACAAAGCTGGATAGCAGTAGGGATATGCAGCCACTACACCCTCATAGGCAAGAATCCACCTAGGTGCCCCACAGCAGCTCCATCTTGTTCTTGAGAACGCTCAAGGAGCTGACCACATTTCATCACCAGCAACAAAAACCTAAGATTGCCTGCGTCCCAAGAGGGAGCATACACCCTCCACTCTCAGGAGGCCCAAGCATTCCCAGGTATCTGTCCCATCGACACCTCACAGGAGGCTTTCAGTGGAAGAGTAGGGTGTGAAAAAGTAGAGGTGAGTCTGCAGGCAGTGTTTGTCACGAGATCTAAGCACCAGCGTCCCATCAGTCATCCAGTTCAGCGCTGGTGTGCAAGCACAGGAACCTTACAGAAGCCCCTCTAAGATGCATTCATACTCTTTGTACCCTCTTGCTTAATTGCAGTTCACTCCTTTGATCCCTTTTAAGTAGTTTTCTTCCCAAGTTTGACCTCAAATGCTCTAAGTAAGGTCAGTCGTAGAAGGTGTCAGCTGGAGGCACGCAGCCTCTGCCTCAAAACAGGCAATCCTGGCTAATCCAGAAAGATTTCTTGCTGCAAAATCAGCTTTTCAGATGCCATCTCCACCTGACTGACCTAGTCTCCGGATCAGCTTGGGAAGGCATAATGACCCATGGCTCTCTCTAGACAACAGTAGAAAAACTCTTTAAAGAATCTGGAGTCCTCTCCAAAGCGTGGCTAGAAGTGCTCACTGCTATCACCTTGATCGCTGCACTCTGACTTCCAACACGCAAAGGAAAGCCAGTAGGTCAGGAAAGGCAGTCAGGAAGGCTGGGCACACTGAGGTGGGTTAGCTGCTCCCAGCACTTGCAGTATTGACACCAGAGAACGACCAGTCCCATCTGCATTAGGGGACGCCTGCCTTCACCTTTGTGTTAGCCTCCTCTGTGACGGTGCCAGCTTATTCATCAGCTTATGCCTGCTGAAACTTGAAATAAAACTCTTGTGGAAGAGCAGTGTGTGATTTCTAGGATGCAAACATCAATGACACTGGACTACCTGTGCCTGAAGTTCCTGCCTGCTGCTCTGTGGAATCCAACCAACGTATGCAGTACGCTGGTGGCTCAGGACACAGGCACAGCCTGTGGAATGTAACACGAAGAGCGGAGCACACATATGGCAGCAGATGGGCACAACCGGCAGCGCCATCCCAAGCAAACCAAGCTCTGCTCCTCCTCCAGCAGCAGGATGCTCTATTGAGCAGCTAGTGGCTCTGACTGGCACCCCCTCCGAGCAGTCTCGCCTCTGCTATTCCTCCGACAGCTGGGCTCAATGTCCAGGCTTGGTCCACCTGAAGGCTGTTGTTCTCCTTCTACTCCTCCTCGTAGCAGGAGGTCCCCAGTCCCAGCTGTTCCTCTTGTTTTCAGAGCAGCAGCGTCCAGTTTTCAATGCACTGCTGAGAATCTCTGCAGTAGTTCTGACCCACACAGAGGCACCACGTAGCTCTTCACTACAAAGACAACTTCTGCTGGACCCTCTTTTCAAGCATCATCTCCTCAGAGGACTGCAATGCCCAGAGCAGCTCCCTCCCCATGGGGACCCACTCAGCCTGGCATGTTCTCTCTGCATCACACCCCAGCTGGAGGCACCAGCCTTTCTTCAGCAGTAACACCGAGGTGCACTTTGCAGGAGTGAAGATATCTCCAGGGGGATGGAGACTGGAAGATGGGCAGCACCAGGCACGTAACTCTGGCAGAACCAGATGGCGGCAGTTGGGCCCTGTGAGAGTGGAGAGACTGATCTCCTTGACCACTGTCCCAGGACCAAAACGGGGAACCAAAGCCAGACCTCAACCTTATTAAGGTGGCAGCAACAACCAAGGGCATTAACCATGACCGACTGGAGAGTGGAAAAGAAAGTTTATTTCCACTTGCACACAATCCAAGAGGATTAGGTCTTAGAGGACCAGTCCAAAAACTCTGCAAAGGGGAGAGGACAGACTGCATACGGCAGGCCAGAGCCAGCAGTAGACCTGGCTGGTTCCCAGCAGCTCTTGTAGGCAGCTGGAGGACACGCTCCATGCATACCCCAGCAAACTGTTGCTGAAGTCTCGCTCGTTCCGAGAGTTGCCAGGTGTGAATGAGTCAGATTGGCCAGCGACCACTTTGTTCGTCATGGGACACTCCTGGTCCCCCCCTCAGCAGTGTCTGTGTGCCCACGTAGATGTTGAATTACTGAAGGCAGGAGAGTTCCTCACGTCACGTTAATTACTGAAGGCAGGAGAGTTCCTCACGTCACTTTAAATCCCTCTTTATAGGCTGCAGAAACAGAGTTACACAGGGGGAAAAAATACATACCTAACTCCGGGAGGGTATTTAAATTGCTCCACGAACCTAATTACATAGTCATCACTTGGCTCCCTCAGTGTAGACAAAAAGGATGTTACTTTGTGCAGTAACAGCTCTTTCATTTGCATTTTGCCAGTTTTCACACAATAAGAACTACAGACTACAGGTGTGGGGAGGGAGAAAGTGGCAGCAGCATTCTTTTTTCCCAGAACATGAGTTTCTCACCTTTTTTCCCCCCTCAATTCATATTCAACAAAGGTTGTGTAGGAGAAACAACAATCAAGTCTAAGTTCAAAATGACCAGAGGAAATGGACTCATGTTTCCATTAGGCTTTGCTATGATACTGTCTGTGCTGCAAGAGAGATCTGTCTTGCTGCACTATGGGGGAATTTAGCAACTTGGAGAAGATAAAACAATTCAGTTCTTGTAAGTTAAGGAAAAATGCCTACCTACAAAGTGAAAAAACTTTCCCAGTTAATGACAATTCCCTGTATGCCACCTTTGAAGTCAAAGGTGTTCTGTAAGTTCAGTTGTCTGCTGGTCTATCAGTAGCTCTAAAACTACTTTAAAAAAGTAACTGTCCATCCACCAGCCATACTATTTTATGCTGATCAGAACTTATAAAAGAAAGAAAGAAACAAACAAATTCTTCCTAGAGTACCTACAGAGGTAGATGGCACTTGACTGGATTTCTAGCTCTCCTCTACCTGGCTGGCACTGGAGGGGAGCAGAACTGCAGAGCAGACGCCATCCCCTGTGTCATCAAGCAGTGTAAATCAGAAACGCTTTGCTACAACACAGATTTTGTTTCATCACTTGCCAAAAGATTATCTCGTTCCCCTCTCTCTCTCTCGCCAACATCCTGTCATCATCTGAAACCATTAAGCTTATTTAAATATCTGAACTCGCAGTTCAGAGCTCTTGAGGATATCAGCTAAAAGTGAAGCAAAAAGAATAAAGTATAAATACAGCTCTAGATTAATAATCATCACAATCCTGTCTTCGCTCATCACAAGCGGCTCAAATGCCAGAAACTACTGACATGAAGAACTGCAGCAGCTCCAGCAGCGCACGCATGCTTTGGCAGCTAAACCGTTAAAAGTCAATTCACAGGAGGAAAGGGAAGACACTCATTAAGATAATAACGGGGAAGTTCAAGGTCTGGTGGCTGGGCTCGCAGTAGGCTGGGGCGAGAAAGGAATGCTTTATATCCCACCGCACCCCACCTCCTTCCGGATCCACAGCCGCCCTCCCGGGGCCAGTGGCTTCACGCCGCTCGGGCACAAAGCTCGTGGGTTTCCGTGGCTGGTGCTGCTTCTCCTGGCACTCACCCAGAACTGCACTGAGCAAGTCTGGCACTCTGGACCAGCTTAATGTTGACCCCTGCACAAACACGTGTCGAAATTAAAATCAGAACTGTGTTACACAGCGTGACAAAGGGTATTTATAGGCAGAGCCTTTCCAAATGTTGGGATGCGTTCCAGAAAGAGCACAGAGACTACTGTCCCCTTACCAAAAGCCACCTCTCATTAGCCCCTCTCCCTTTACAGGCAATGCAATAAGGCTGCTACCAGCACCATGCTGGAGTGAAGCATGCAAGGAGCCACGGAAAAACCACAAAATGGAGGAGGCACAGCACTGTAAGGAAAACATAAAGCATCTGTGTTCCCACTCACCGGAATATTCTTTCAAATCCCTGAATGTCATGGCCTTGAAGACCACCGCTTAGCGAGTCACCTTAAGGACGTCCCCATTTGCAAGATCTGCCCTTTAGCGTAGCAGCACATTTGGGGAGAAGGGCAGAGAGATGGTCTTCAGTTTCCTCCACTGTAGGCTAAGCTTGTATTTACTGCAAGTGAGCATGCACACACACATACACACACGCAGACCCACCATCTCTTTCAGTGGTTCTTCTAACACATGTCAAACCACAGTGACCTGAGTGTGTGACTGACCTTTGCATGGGCAGAAGCCATCACGCTCCAGCAGCTTCTGGGCTCCCTCTCTGTGCCCATGCTCGCAAGGCTCTTCAGCCCTTGACCTACTACCCGTCCACCTTTTGGTTACTGCTTCCCCAATGAACGCATTAAAAAAAAAAATTATCAAAACCAATGCCACCCCATGGCTCACACAACATCCGACACAAGAGGTACAATTCCCCAGTTATCCTTGCTTCCACCACAATAAACATCAACTGACTGAGGCCAGCAGCCAACTTTTCTTTCCATGTTCTGTTCTCAATGCTTGAATCATCCATGTTTATATAAGCAGATTTTAATGACTTCTGGAAAAGCAGAGCACTAAAAAGTTATCTACACTGTGACCAAGAAAAGAGACTTCTCAACAGGCTTACATATTTAGATACTTAAAGTACAGTATATTGAAAGCCATTTTCTACCTTTTCCAGTTCTTCACCAATCACTAAGATGGAGGAGGCACAGTCAATGATTAAAAGAACAGCTATGACATTTATTTCTAAGCGTCTACGGAAGCCTGAAAGCCAGTGGCACTTGGTAACTATTTCCAAATACAACTGTTGTTTTTGGACTGTCATCATTCCAGTGAAAGCTCTCTTAACCTAATCTCTAATATGTTCTTAGCAAATGAAATGAAGGAGACTTTTGACTAAGAAAAAATTGCAGCGTTATGTATTTGTGTGTTGTTCAACTCAAAACTCCTCCACACCCTTGAGATGCAATTCAAATTCCACATTTAATCCAAAACTATCATTAGCCCATCCTGTTGGTATGGTAGTAAAGGACTGTCAGGGAACAGCCATCTGGGCTGCAGTACCCAAGTACAGTGGGATATATTCAAGATTGTTCCAAGTGTATTTTTTTTCCCCAAGTATAATTTACATCTTTAAATACTGTAGTGTTTGCACACAGGGCTTTTTGTGGTTTGCCATTTAACATGGCTTTCTGCATCATTCTCATAATAGCGAGCAAGCGTTTTAATAACGTCAAAGACATATGAATGAAACGCTTTCTGACCATCTGGTTTCCCAGATCTGGAATTAATTTATTCTTCTAACATACCTTAACTAAAGGAAATTAGAAAAGTTGCCATTACCATCTCATTTAATCAACAGCAGTCCTACTCAGGAATGTAACTAGGTCAAAGGTTACAAGGGTATGGAAAACCAGTGTGCCCATCAATTAGGGTATCTTTCATTGATAAAATAGGAGAGTCATCACAACAGCAACATATGGGGTTAAGAATATTTAAAGTGTGTGTTGGGAAGGAAGCAAAGCATTAATTACACTAATAAAACAAATCAGATGCTCTTTTTTCCCCTATTAAGCAGCAATTCCACCGTGAACTGTTTATGAGATTCTTTTCAGTCTGATGTAATGATTTGCAGGGAAAAGTATTTCAGGTTTAGTCTGGAAATCAAGAAGCAGAGAATATTTTGCTTATGCCACTGCTGTCACTACTTCAAGCTTCACATCTCCCCCCCAGCAAACAATATTCTGAAATCTGTCCTCTAATCTGAAGGTGAGAATATAAAAAACTTCATAGAAAATAAGCGCAGTGAGTCCGTAAGTTGAACCCTCATCCCCAAATTGCTTATTTTTAAGACTGTCTGTCACATATCCATCCTCAACGTAAAGAGCGATCTTGCTAACCTCACTCAGGTTTACTATCAATCCTGGATTTCCTACAAACCATTCTTCTAAAGAGTTCAAGTTATGCTAGCTTAAACGAAAGTAAAATAAACACCTACTCCAAATACAACAGTTCATGGCATGTGGCTTTCTCAAACCTCTGAAGCCATGTGTTTCAGCCGCCCACCTCTGATTTGGAGTCAGTTTTTGGTCTGTCCTGTTTCCCAAGCTACAGGTAACTGCTTCAAAGTCAAAGAACACACCATGCCAGCACACATGAAATAATGTGAACCACCTGCCTCGTGCCACAGAAGGAGTTATAGAGGTAACAAACTCACGTGGTTCAGCGTCTCCTAAGATCATCAGACACTTTAACACCATCTTCCATGTTCCTCAGTACTTCTGTCTCACTCCTTTTTTTATGTCATGCTCAAAACTAGACTGAACTTCTGAGACTTTTTTATGGGAAAAGAAGAAGTGAGCAGAGACAAGCACAGAAGATGCACTGAGAAGGCTCCTGGAAGACACAAGAGGAAACGCTAGGAATTTAGACACTAGACTCATTACCTTTGTCACTGGAGTAAGGTGCGTGGACATTGTTGCTTGGAACAGAGACGTTCTGATGCTGTGGCTGGTTCACTGTTTCTAAAAAGGAAACGAGGTTCTCGTGGTGCGACAGTTCTTCTGCCACAGGGAAGGAAACAATATTCCAGTTCAGCTGAGTATCCCCTTCTGTCAGCGCCCGGAAAAGGGAAGGAATTGGTTCATGCAGCTCCTCGACGGTGCTCTTGGATGTTGGAGGGGTGTCACTGTAATTGCGAGGATTGCACATACCTGCAGAGGAACGAAACAGTAAGTTACATGGAATGTCCTGAACTCTTCTCCTTGAAACAGGCAGGGATATTTAGGAAATTAAAAACTGCGCTTTTTTCGCTAAGCGGAACAGAGCCCTTTCACACACCCCCCGCTCTTAGCTCAACAGCAGAAATGCCACCAAGTACAACGGGACGAGCTTTCCGCAACGGCAGGTTCCAGATCTCTGCAGACTTCCACAAAACACACCTGCGACTTGTGAGATTCAAGTGGAAACAAAAACCTCATCCAAACAGCACTCTGCTTCCCTTTTTATGCTAGCACTACAGTTTAGAACATGAAGAGTTCAATGAAAGGTTTGTTTCCCCTGGGGAAAGAAACAAAGCACAGTATAGTTGATCCTAGCATAAACCTAGAATGAAAGCTTACGACTGAACACAGATGGTATCTTGACAAGTCCTGAGGTACATGAAACTTTTGATCACAATTCAAGTATTTGGTCTCATCCACTGCAGCAGTGCACTAGGCCTTTTTAGTTGTCTGCCAGAGATGCAGAGATCACTATCAGGAGCGAGCAAGAGTCTGAATTACTTCACCTGCTCAGAGACAGCTGAGATGAACCTCATTTTGCTTAGTTGGAGGGGTCACTACAGGCAAAATGCTTATTTCCAGGTTACCTCTTCCTCATTTTTTAACATCTTTTGTGGTATCTTTTTTGAAACCTTGTCATCTTTTTTCTCTTTGCCACTTCCTACAAAATGTTCTTGTGATGTGCAATGCAGGTGCCAGTTTTTCATTAATCATTTAAACACTAATATTTATTACTAGCAATGAAACTGAATGGTATCTTGATTTAATCCAAACATTGAAACAACCACGATTAAATAGAAAAGTTGTATTTGCATAGCTATTTAAACTCAGAAGCCATAAAATACTATCAGCAGTCACAGAATCACAGAATAGTAGGGGTTGGAAGGGACCTCTGTGGGTCATCTAGTCCAACCCTCCTGCCGAAGCAGGGTCACCTACAGCAAGCTGCACAGGACCTTGTCCAGGCG
>Ga0065711_1009212_pt1 | contig 15257 bp, 10 predicted proteins | sample Hoacrofraction12_FD_59098 | JGI IMG/M metagenome (GOLD analysis project Ga0065711, IMG submission 59098) | Hoatzin crop microbial communities from Cojedes, Venezuela - Epithelial fraction 12 v2 (version 2) | ecosystem: Host-associated > Birds > Digestive system > Esophagus > Crop | place... | reverse complement strand
TGGAAGCAGAAAATTAGTTTCTAAATACACCGATAAAACTTAAGAGTCAATTTTTGCCTCAGTTTGCTTAACGCAACATGTAAGTGATGCACACCTGCAGCTTTCCCCTCTACACTGGGATATGCTGGAATTTAAACGTACAAAGTTTTATCACATGTACTTTTGATCAAGATTTTAAAATTCTATGTTTACGTTACTTATTCTATTTAGAAAAAAAAAATCCTAAACAATGTCAGCAGAAGAAACGAGTCGGTGTAAGCATGTAGAAAATAGCACCTTACCTTCCACGTAGAGTAGGTGATACTTGATGGAAATCTGAGGTGCTCCCTGTGACTCTGCTTTGCAGTAAACAATACCTTTATGGTCAGAAGTAGGGTGCTGGTAGACAAAACCCTTCTTCACATCATAAATAATATCAGTTCCATCTGTTTCAATTTCTTCTGCCGGAAATTCCCTGTGTAGAGTTACTTTTGCTGAAGGAGTAGTAACACGGCATGGGATGACTGCAGGTTTGTCTGGGTTCAGGTAGACAATCTCAAAATAACTGGGAGTAGGCACAAAAAGTTCCTCTTTATCTGTGCAGAAGAGTTGATATAGATAGAACTGTATTTACATCTTGGTTTAACAGAATGTATGACAAGAGAAAATAGCTATGAGCAACATTAAAAATTAACCCAAAGCTTTTTACTTTAAATTTGCACACACAAAAGAAAAAAAAAACTTTTCTAATCTGTAAGTATATATTTACATAGCTTGCATTAAAAACATGCAATAAGAAAGAAAAACAAAGTATTCGTCACCGTAATCAGATTTTTTTAATCATAAGAAAATCTTTGGAATTCCTTTTTAGTAAGTTTCCAAAAACTCAGCTGGATCTAATTCTGTTCACTTGCCCACTTTTAAAGGGTAACACACATAAAAACCCCAACAACACTGGTAAGATAAGCACTATTAGAAAGAGATGTTCTTTGGAGTTACAGCCTTTTAATACATATGATTTTAGGCAAAACGTTTGATTTACTGCTGTAAGTGGCTGAAATATTTTGTGTTTTTAGCATGATAGTTAAAGACTATTTCCATATTTGCCACGTTGCTTAGAAATTCAAAGCTGAAATTCATCTTTCTAGTAGAAGTGTTTCTACAATAACTTGACTGAAAAGTTTATTCCAGCCTTTCTAAAGGAATTTATCCTCACAACATCAAGCACTTCTGATAAATGGCTTCTGTGCAATCTCATAGTCTAATTTAACTTCAAAACGCATCACAAACAATCCTATCTTAGCATTTTGCACTGAAGTATGTGCAGCCAAGAATGCTTTAGCTCTAATCAGGCAGCGAAGGTTGTTTCACCATTCTGAATGTCTTCCATGAGAAGAACAAATTAACCATTTGATTTCAGCTCTGTTGCACCAAGGAGCAGTAAACTGCGCACAGCTACCTACTCTGACCCTATCCATGTGCTGTTAGGGCTACCATCAACCACAAGCTCTGTGTGACAACACATGTACTTAAGAGATTTTTGCCTCTCAACATGCTATAGACTCTTGAGAGACACTGTGACCTTGCCAAGATCAACGAGGTCAAGATTTTTAAGTCAGTGCAGGTAACTGGAAGGGGATAGGGGGAAGAGTCCATGCGGTCATCTGAATGCCATGACAAAATGAAGCTTCTGCACAGGTTTATTTTCTTTCTCCAGACACATTTTCAAAAATTAAACATTTTTTATTCATTTTGTAGAAGATCCTCAGAACGTGTGTTAGTATTTTCAAAGATATTTGCTTTCCATTGCATTATGCGTTGTTTTGGGTACACATTTAGCATAATCCACAGGGAAAATGGACTCCTAAACCACAATAAGCAAGCAATTTTCTGCTCACCAGCACTGTCTTCCTTAACATCCACTAAAAAAAGATGAAAATCGTGGAAGAAAAATCTTGACAGTGAAATCGCTGATGTAGCTTTACTCCTGTCTTATCAGCAAACATATTTCCATTAATAATCCCCCAGTGGGTTAATTACCTGTGAAAAAGATGTACGTTGAACCTGTTCTAGTCTCATCCTTCCTGCATTTGTTACCGTTGCACAGCTGAAGCCAGCAGCTGTATTCACCTGTGTCTGCTGCAGTGGAGTTTGCGAGGATCAGCTGACCGTACCTGTCAAGCTGCTTTATGCTGGCGAGAAGAAAAACAAAAAGGCACAGACAAGCACAGATGTATTGCCTTGTATGCTTCTGTCAGCTCACTTCTGATTTTTTATTCCTCCTCTACAACTGACCAACCTTTCACTTTCAGAGCAACTTCCCCTTTTGCTCCAGCACAGGCCTGCTTTATTGATTTCAACTACACACGAGCTCTCGCAAGCTCTTGTCTTGTACAGCTCATTCTTGGATTCCTTTCAGTCCCCATTTTGAAACTGGGCTGTGACTGCTGTAGCCAGTATGTCCATCTACGTTTTGTCTCAGTTTGCCCATGTATATCACGTTTTTTCATGCTCCAAGTCAACCTCCATGCATCTCAGTCCTTTTTTAATACCATTAACTGTAGCACTCCTTCAACAGTATGTAATAAAGATAATTCAGGAGCAGCAAGTAGCAGGTACTTTAATAAGAGCTTGTTTGATGATTTATGCCTGCTTTCACTGCAAATGCTTTCCCACCTTTAACACACTGGTCCAAGTCTCCACCTGCAAACACCTTCATAAAGAGCTTCTATATCAGCCTGGATTTGATCTGCAAGTAAGTCGTTTTGCATTGCCTACTTCTCTGCCCTAAGCCACCTCACTGGCATCCTCTCACCGGAGATCCCTCATCACCCCTCGGCTATTTCAGAGCATGACCCTGAGAACTGCTGGAGGTGTACTGACAGCGTCATCACCTAACTACACAAAACTCAGCCTGTGTGATTATTTCAGGCTTGATTTGCTTTTTTCCTCCTTCTCCTGAATTTCCCAGATACATCTCTCAGTGGATTGACACTTGTCAATGGGTAAATATTTATAAATATGTAGATATATATGTATATACTAACAATGTTTCCGAGGGTCAAAGGTCCTGTCTATGAAATTCAGCAGTTACAATCTCATCTTGTTCTTTTCTTATTTTAAGGTTTGCTTTCCTGGCTCTTCCTTGCAGACAGATGGTACCACAGTTGGTGGTCTGCCACGTGGCCTTTTGATGGATTGCAAAAGCAATGGTCCATCAGGACCAGTTCTCGGGGAACCCAGTCAGGACAGCCGTGTGGCAGAACGGGTGCACTCCATGCTGCTCTGACCCTTAAGAGTGGTATTTTCAGCCACCTGCCTTTACATAGTAGCACATCCACAACACGAAGATTTCCTGCTGTCCTTTGCAAGACATCAAGTTACAAGGTCACTTCTGTTTTAACCAAGTCAGGAGAGATTTTTCCAGTTTTAGGCGCTTGATAGCAAACTTCATTTCAGTGTTTTAAATGGGGTCTGGACAAATACGCAACTTGCATGAAGTCTGAAGAGCTCCCACACTCTTATTCAACTGTGTGTTGAATATTTATTATCCTCCTATTTCTTCTTATTAAGGTGGCAGTTATTCTGTAAGGCAGATGCCTGACTGAATAACTTATTCCTGGGATTAGCATGCTTTGCAGAAATTCTTATCCTCTAAAACACCTTCTCACTGTGTAACAGCCATACTACAGACACACCTGACTGTACCGTATGCTCTCAATGCTCTGTTTTGTTTACATCTCCATTGCAGGCAAAATAACAGAGGGGCCACTACTCCCAGCTACGCGCACCTCCCGAAATGCCTCGCTCCCCAGGAGCTCTGCTACCAGTTTGCACTACTACCAGCAATCACAAGCAACGGTTCATGGAACCCAACGTTCTGCCTCCAGCCGAGGCCAGCAGCTCACAAATTAACAACACACCAAATGCACAACCCAGACAGGGCTAACTGAGAATTACCTTCTCCATTCAAGCCCTCAGACCCCATCAGTACGCTCATCCACCACGGGGCAGTTCTGAGGCCTGCCAACAGGCAAATCGTGTTTCCTACCCGCTAACACACTTGTCCTACACCACCCTGTCTGATTCCACTTTCTAGAATCAAGCAGCTGCAGAGCAGTAACATGTTCATTTTTAATATATACACTACCTTACATTATAAATTATCTTCTGGTTTTGGATAAGCTTTGAGTGATTCCTATTCATGCAAGAGATCTTGTTGAGTATCCTACCCAACGGGAAGAAAAGAGAAATCCAAAACATGTCCTACTCTGTATTATTATTATTTAGTTTCACAGTTCACATTTCATAGGCTACATGACTACATCAGCATAAACCGTTTTGCAAGTATCCAGTACTAAATGTCAATATTACAGAGAAACCATTATGCCAGAACATTTTTGCCTCCAACCATTAATGCAGACACTGAACTATAGCTCAAAATCCCAACAGACAGAAAAATAAGGTCAGAGTTAATTAATGTGTGCTGCTTAACTGAGAACAAGCTATCCAGTAATCAATGGAAACAGCCGAGTGAGGTAGTCATCCACAAACATGCGCTAACAAAACCTGGCAATTGAAAGTGTTGAAACTTATGACATAATCATATTAAGCAGACAAAACAGGCCCTATAAAGTACATTAGAAGTGGAAAATCCTGTCAGCTGACCAATATATCCAGGATAACTTTTATTTTATTAGTATTTTAGACGCTGAGACATCTGACTCCAAAGCCAAAATTTTGCTGTGTTCTATGTATCACAAAGTAAAAATGTTGTACATACAAACACTTCAAGATTGTTTAAAGAAACTAGAAAGTTACTCCAAAATTTTATTCCATACATTCATCTTATTATGCTTTAGTTATCTGAAGTTCAAAAGATCTTTGCCAGAAAAACTAGGCCAAGTTTTTAAGCTTAAAAAAAAAAAAAAGATACAAAAAGACAAAAACACAGTCTACACAGCATCACTCAAAGAGCATCTAGCAACCTCCTCTCAAGCAGCTGCACTCATACTGACAAAAGAGAGCTTATCTCAAATACACGCTCACTAGGAGAGGAACATAACATCTTACTGTTTAACACAAGAAAAACATCCCTAGCTTTCAGACTTCCGAGCAAATGGGACAAAATGGAATTCAGTTATACACATGGGCACAGCTGACACCCTGCTAAGCCAGCATGAGCCTGCATTCCCCGAAAGCAGCCTGATTCTGCCCTCTGCAGCATACAGCTTCCTCAGTACTTGTGGGAGTGCCCCCAGCCATGCACCCCCCACACACAAATGAGCATATGAGGCATGCCCAGCTCTTTGCGCCAGCTTCTTCCACTGGAGCAGTCCCATTTCACTATGAGTTTATTTCTCAGATGAAGTTCTGTGATAAATACAGCCGGTCTTTGGCAAGCGAGAGGCCCATGCTCCAAGTCAGGCAGAGCAGAGACAATGCGAAGTTAGACTGCCTTCATCTAGCACAGCTTTTTGCTATAAAGCATAAGAAGGGGAAAATGTGCTTGCCCTTACTTTTATTTCATCCCTCTCAGGTTTCGATTCTTCTCATACGTTGTAGATCCAGTTTCTGGGTGAGCCTACAGTCATTAATTTGTTATGCACAGCCTTACAAAAAAAGCGTTCTAGCCCTTCTGTTCTGGAGGCACACAAGCTACCTTTGACCATTAACATTGCCACGATTTTTGGCCAGTTCAGCCGGTACACAAAATTTCCAGAAAAAATGTTATCTGCAGGGTGTATTTAGGCTGCACAAGGCAAGAGAGCATTACAGATAACAAGCCAGTCCTGAAGCAAGCTGGTGCATTATCCTTAACTCAGGAGGCAAGTTTGCATGATTTCTAGCTTTCTCCCCAGAGCTGCACTGCATCCTACAGTCTCTAAAGTGAAGTAAATCATTTCAGTGTGTACTGTTATTTACTCCAGTTAAGACAGTGGCAAGAGAGGATTTCTCCTCTGGCTCAACAAGAAACAGCCAAAGAGTCTTCCTCCTCCTTTCACTCATCATCTTCCCCTCCCCCATATGATAATTTTAGCATATGTTAACAGCTACAGACCTATTAAAAACTGAGACTCTCTAGTACAGCAAACAAAAATATTTTATTTACCAGTTCATAAAGTATACCTACAAAGAAAAACCCAAAGAAACCATAACCACTAACACTACAGAAATGGCTTTTCTAATTATAATCTCTTCCTCCTTAGAAAAGCCGTATCATCCTGCAGGCTGCTGTATGCTCCTTACCACATGCCAGTTAAAAACGTGATAAGCATGGCATGGAGATAAAACATCTGTCTTTTATCCCTACTTGTTTTTACAGCCACCCATAGGAAATACATTATGTGGATGCTAAATTTAACTAGCTGCAAAGCAAAACACCCTCTCCTCCCAGAACAACAGACAGGAAACGGAACGCAGTGAGCAACAGATCTTCAGCGTCAGCGCCCGCCCCGGACCCCTGCTCTTAACAAACCCTCCAACCAGCCGAGCCACAAATGCCCTCACCACCCTGAACCTTCAGGTCTCTTCTGCCTCCCCTCACTGCAATTCTGTTAGATGGCAGGGTCCTCAACCCTCCTCTTGCAGCAGCTAGAGTTAGAGGATGTTAGCGGTTCCCAGGAGATGTAAAACACCTTGCTATTGTTAACATTCCCATCACACAGGCTGAATTCATACATCCCTACTATTATTTAAAGAAAAATCAAGAACTGGATGCCTGAGCATCTGTTGCTGTAGGGATGTACCAATGAACAAAAGAACGGCAGCTGCCTGACCCTAGCAACTACATGAACCCCATCGCCACTGCTGCTCCTCCTTGCTTTTACTCCAGCCCCGCAACCCACTCCTCCTCCACTTCCCATCACCTCCTCAGATCCCAACTGCTCCTCCCCCCTTGCTGCCACCAGCTCTGGTGTGCACCAGTGCCCCAACCCCAGCAAAACCAGCATGGAAATCCCAGGTGAAAAAGCCCAGCCCAGTTAATTAGCTCAGGTTTCACTCCACACCTCACTAATTGGTAACGAGAGGATTACCTTATACTTGGTCTTTAAGCACTCAAAAAACATTAGAAGATACTTGACATACATCTGTCTAGATGATGAAACAATTTTTACCGTAGGCTATTTGCTAATAATTTTTCTGATTCCCCACCTTGCCCTGTATTCAGCATTTTGTTTTAAAAGAACAAGTGTAATATATTTGTAAAATTTTAAAATTTGCCTATTGAAGTTGGTGCTTTGTGCATGGTCTTTTGTATGCCACCACAAAGATCTAAGTGCCTCTTGAAAGATGACAGCATTGTCAATAATCTTTTCTGCTGCCAGTTTGCTTACAAACCCTATCGAGTTAACTAAGTAACATGATATTTTTGATACTTCCAGTTAAATTCAATCAAAGCTTTCTAAACCCACGAAATATAAATTTTATATATCACATACTGTAAAGCAGACTTTATTACATATGCATCTATTAGCACTACAGCAAAAATCTTGAGATAATTACCAGTCATGCTAAAACTGTGATGAAAATATCACTGCACAAGAGTCTGTGGTCAATGTCTCCATAAGTTATTACTATTCTGTGACTCTGAAGTGTGCTACTAATCTATGTTTTCAATTTCTCTAGTTAATTATAGGATCCAAAATTGTTGATTCAGCCTAACTCAGCCTTACTGCTTCAATAACTTATTTCAAAACAATTTTTCTAAAGCAAAGATCATAATATTTCAATATAAACCCTTAAATATAAGCCTAACATACTTCTAAAAGAAAATAAATACTTAGGCGAGTTACATACATCCAGCCAAAACGTTTCATAGCATTTATTTTGTGTGATGTTATTAACTTTTGTTTTATGGTTAAAATATTACAATACTGTGAACTTGAGTGAGAACAGAAAGGTAAACTGCTGAGGCAGCAGAATTCCAAACTACTTCAAACTACAAAATGCAAAACCACAACTGGGAAATGCCTTAGCTTTTTTCCCCCAAAACTACCTTAAATCTTGTATTTTGTCCCATATGCATCACTAGAAAAGTACTGAATTTTGCAAGAGAGGAACAGACAGCCAAACAAATAATGAAGCAGCATTCATATTCCTCTCCAAAAACTGTGAATAATTGCCTTGCCTTCTTCAATGCCAGATTGTAACACTCAGATAACACGACCTGGAGGTCTACAGGATCAAGTCATGCCAGCAACCTATTTGTAAACACACAAAACATAGACTTCAAAACGACAAGCACTACCCCACGCACACGCTCCCTGTTGGTGTTATTTTGCACACTCAGCTTTGGCTTGCTGGAAGGCCAGGGCTGTAACGTAGCTGCTAAACGCCACCTAATGGAACAAATCCAAATAAAACATTATTTCTTGCAAAAGAAAAAGCAGTAGTTGTTTAAATCAGCCACAATATCTCTTGAGAGATATTGCTGCGAGAAGCCCGCAGCAGAAACAGGCTTGCTGCTGTGACTTGCTATGACAGAAGCCCTGCACGAGCTACAGAGGTTTATTCAGCCAGTGCAGTTCTTGAACTCCTCAGCCGTCAGGGTACAAGAAAATAAACACTCTGAGAAGACCTTGCTCACCACTTTCAGAAGGACATGCTAGAGATCATGCTGTATAACTGCCAATTTTCTAAATTCCTCTTTGAAAAGATAAGCGGAAAGCGCAGAATATCTCTGAAAATTAATTAACTGGGAGTGACTTTAAGGTAGCACCATACCTGTACATAAGCGAAATGGATCACAGAGACTCAGATGGCCTCAGTTATTTACAGAGAGCGTACACACTTTGCTTAATTTAGGAACAAAAGGGCAAGAGGAGTTGATACTTTCGCTCACACCTCAGTGCCTCTCTCACCTAATAGTACAAGAAAAGCTCCTTACAGCTCTTTCTCAGGGCATCATTCACAGTGCTCCGCAATCTCCTCACCGCTTGTGTTTCAGACACAAATCTCCACAAAACAGCCAGTGAAAACAAACACTACTCATGGCAAAAAAATGCGTGTGAAAGACATCTTTAAGCTCCTTGTATGCCCCTCCTTTTTCAAATACAGAATTAAATCACTACATTTAACCTACAGGTAGCTATGTGTACTATCCTCAAAAACTGGGAAGGCAAACAAACGTATGGGGCTTTGGAGAAGATTTTTACAGCAAGAGGACACCCACCTGGTGGGGCAGAGAAAGGGAGAGAGTCCTCAGCTCCTCTTCCTGCTCTAACAACTATTCATTCCGCTTCCATCAAGATGTCACTAGATGAAAGAAAAAGCGTTCCTAAACCCAAGGTGACTATCCTCAGCATTAAACTCTGCCCCACCACAAACCGTGCAATTCCCTTTTGCACGCAAAGCTACTTTTGACAGAAAAAGTAAAGACTACCCTGACTTGCTCCTCAGCAACTTAGCTAGTTGAGAGATGTGGGTTTGAGCCTCTTCAGGAAATTAATCTTATGGTCTCACGTGGCAGCTATGTTAGCAACCAGTGCAGCCCACCAGGAGCAGGTCTCCATAGAGCAGAGCTGGCAGGGAGTACCTGACATCCACACTCACACATTTTGAGAGTTTTACTTTGAACTAGTTCCAGTGTGGTTCCCTGTTAGTGGCTGGAGCACACTGGCATCCCACTGGACCACATCTTCCATTTTAGATTCATCTGAAGGAAATCCAGTTCACGTGCTACAAGACTATTCCACACCTCAAATCACACAGCAGTAACTCGTGAGGACTGAAAGACGCTCATCCTTTTTTGTTGACATTAGAAACCACTAGATGGAACATCTTGATTGCAAACATGTAAAGAAACAAACATAAAACCCCAACAGTGCTGAAAGTGGTAGGAAAAAAAAAATTCCGGATCATCTTTCCCCCCAGAAAATGAAAAATAGCTTACCTGAGTCTGGAGTCTTTAAAGGTGTCTAAGTATGAAGGATAGTCCCAAGTAACGTTACTCCCCTTGCATCGCAGTTCTATGCTTTGTCCTGCAGACAGGCTTAAAGTGGCAGCTAGTTTCTGGAAACGACCTTTATCCATCACCTGTGTCAGTATGGACTGGGACTTCAAAGAGGAGTCAGCAGATTCTCTCTCCTTCATCTTAGGGGTTTTGGGTTTTAATTTTTTGTTAACAGGCCTAATCTTGTTTTCCCCAGGTTCTTTTGGACGCTTACCCCTTGCAGGCTGTCCAATAACTAGTAAAATAAACAAAAGAAGGCAACATTACTGACTAGAAAAAGGTTATATAGTCTTTTTGCAAAAAAATCTTCCTTATTATCACAGAGAATAACTAAAATTTTGTTTTTCCTATAAAGAATTCACAAAAATGAGCAAGAGTTAATTTCCGTAAGTTTTTGAAGTCTCTGGCATGACCTGTTTTCCTGGGGAAAAAGAAATAAAAGAGATCTTTCAACAACATGTGGAAAATCTATACTCAGAGTTCACATAAACAGACAAATATGTAAGGTATGAGAACTTTGCAAATGGAAAGGGAAAGAAATACACCATTTCTATCTCCAGCTACTTTTGTCGTTTCTACCTCACGTCATCGCCACTTTATACACGATGCTACACAAGTTCTCTGTCTTCATAAGGATGTCACACACCCATCAGCTCTGCATAACCTTTTCACACACCATGTTACCATAAGAGATGCGTGAAGAAGAACTAGAAGCATGGAACTTCGTAACAATTTATAAGACACTGACAGTGATGCACTTTTCTTCCTTTACAGTAAGTACTGTGAAAATACAAACAGCACTTAACGTCACTTGAAGGCAGTATTTAATTCATTGCTTCTCTGTAACAGCCATTTTACTTTGACAGTCCAGATGAAAAACAGAACCTTGTTTAGAGGCAAACGGTAAGAGATTTAACTACCTGTTGGAGACAACAGGGATGCCCAGCTGTCTTTAAAAACAAAGCAAAGGAAACAGAAAGCAAAAAGAAAAGTGAGGTGTCTCAAAAAAAAGAAAAAAAGCTATTCCCACTTTAACTGCCAGCAGGAATCACAGATATTTTGTGATATGAACCCAAAACTGCTGCCCCCAAACACCAAAAACTCCACTAACTGTGCCTGACAGCTAATTCACATTGAATACAGCTTTTCCACGTGAAAATGTTCAGGTATGTTATCGCAGAAATCAATCAACGAGCTTCCTCTGGAATTAAAAATAACCCCGTTGCATACTGAGTTAGCATGAGCGAACTGGCCCTGACTGCCGCAGGCACAGCAGCATTTCCAGACTCCTGCCACTGACGGCTCCTGCGACGTCCCTCATACCCCGGCTGGACACCCTGCCCTGCTTCAGCCTTCCACTGGGCTAAGCCCAGGCTGGTGTACACCACATCTCTCGTAAATGGCACAGAGCCTCGTATGCGCAAAGTTAAAAACCAGGAAATTCAATGTGAACGTAAGAAAATGCTTGTTACAGTGAGGGTGGTCAAGCACTGGCACAGGTTGCCCAGCGGCGCTGTGGAGTCTCCATCCCCAGAGATGTTCAAAACCGGACAGGACACGGACCTAGGCAACCAGCTCCAGGCGGCCCTGTTTGAGCGTGGGGTTGGGCGGGATGATCCCAAGAGGTCTCTTCCAACCTCAGCCATTCTGCGACCTCAGCATGCGGAGTAAGGCTGCTTGTGCAGGAGCATTTGCCTGCCGGTCTCACACCAACAGGAAAATAAACTGGAAGACAGCAATGCTGTAGTCATCTTGGATTGCCCAATGCATTTTGAACTCTTTTGGACTCTTATGTAATAAGAATAATTTTTTTGAGAGGCACAAAGCCAGTTACTAAGGTACATCCCTCCCGTGCCACACAAACATTTTTCCCTCTTCTACATTACGAGCACTGGTAAAGTTGATTGCAAAGACGCCTCACCACCTTAAAATGAGCTACAAACTGAAGAGATCAAACAGAAATGCCTTCCAAAGATCGTGACATTTTAAGATAGAGAGTAACATTTTTTAGTTTCTGGAAGGGAGGGTGAAACAAGTATTTATGTTTCTTCCAGTTCTTCTTCGCACTTGTGATGCCACTGGCCATGTAAAATTGACAAACTTGGGGGAATGAAGACAACAAAGGAGAATTGCAGAGAAGTGGTTGCTGCCCCCCACGGAAGACCATGTAGTGGGGTTTTTCCCAGTTACTCAAAGCACGTTACCCTAGTGAGGGACACAGTGCAGGTATCGCAAAGACAAACACTGCAGGAGCACTTCTTCCCTGCATTACGTTAGGAAGGCCACAACGGGGCAGGCCAAGCACCTACCTGGCCAACATCTTCGCATCGACACCACCCAGCGTCAGATGTCAACCAGGGAGCAGGGCAACCATCTCTGCTCCTTTGAAATTACTCTCCCAGCTTTCAAGAGCCTTTAACTCAAGGGATCTGTGAACCACAGTTGCCATCGTTTTATCATCCTCGATGGATTTTTCCTTCATTAATTTGGGCAATTTTCACCTTTCTCTGCTCCACTTCTACCTTAACAGAACTTGAGTGTCCTTCAGATATATCCTTACTGGGCTGACACGTCCTATTCTATTTAATTATTCCCTGTGAAGAATGTGCATCTTCCAACAGTTCAGTTGCATCACGTTTGAGTAATGGAAAGAAGGAAAAGCAGACTGTACGCCAGGTTCCAGACACGGTCAAATCACAGTTACACATATTAGCAGTGTCTTCTTTCCTGTCTCAATAGCTCACTGCTTTTCAATAAAAGCAGGATTAGGAGCTGACTTTCTCTAGAATAATCGAGTGTAACTCCAGTATCACTTTCCTTAGTAGGAATTTTTGGTTAGAAATTCCTAAGTAGAAATCCATCAATGTGTATATGAAGTTAGAACAGTTTGTGCTATTCTGCATCTACCAACACAAAATTTCAAGTCCTGTTTCCACTGCCCAGTCTTTCAAAATGGAGAGATCCTTCTGCAACTTTTTACCAACATATTTCTTTTAGCAGATTTATAAATATGCTGAAAAGCATGTACTTTACAAGATTCCCGTGAAATTCAACAGGATAAAAAAAATTCTATGTCCATATTGCAAAAACTGAAGATTAAGTCCTACTCTTTGTTTTCTATGTTGTTACTCCATGAGAGGTCTTCCCTTGTCTCACAGCACCTCGGTTCCCATGGATTCTTTAACAACAGGCTTATCAAAAGCCTTTGGGAATCCAAAAAGTACATGAACCAACCCATCCATGGCCACACTCTTATAAAGCCCTTCAGAGAACTTCGGCAGATCTGCAAAACAAAACACGCTTCCAAAGGGGAAATAAAAAATAAAAGGCAGCCATAAAAAGCCATACTGACTCGTCTGTAATTCATGCCTATTTATTCACAAATTCAATTTACAGAATAGAGAGATGTGGCTTTGTGCCTGCACCTCCCTCAAAAATCTTAAAATACTGGCATATTTCCATTTCCCCTGAAAGGAGCAGTTACGTGATGGGTTATGCACCCGAGTTCAGACTTCAGCGATTTCAGATTCAAATTTAAGTCACCGGTGTGTGTCATCAAACCACGGCACTTAAACACTGTTCGTGTCGTTGATTTTCTCTAAAGCCAATTCTTTTGGCATATTTGTGAGACACGTACTCTTAACGACTCTCCCCAAATTGAAAGATTCTATCTCAGAGCCTGCTATTACAGGATACTGCACTCCAAGTTTCCGATATGCTTATCATGCCATCATTTTCCATGCAAACCTCCCTAAACACCTCCATAGCAAACACAGGTGCACAAAAATCATTAACTTTTTACTTTAAGTTTTACTTTCTGTAGGTGTTCTTTCTTATCCCCCGTTCCTATCAGCTTTACAAATTCTGCAGCCATCTCTCCCTGCCCCACCCCAGCACATCAGCAGAAGAAAAGGATTTATGGCCGGTTTTATTCCTTTCGCAAGTTGTTTCTCAAACTCTTTTTGTCTGCCTTATTCTGGTTTTTATATTTGACCCATATGTGAGTTAACGACTCTCCCCATCTTATGTAATTCCCCCTTCTGAAATTAAACGCATCAGTCGCTGTTTGGCTTTTATTATTCCTGCAAGAATATTAAAGAAGTCTGGCTGTTCCAAAGCAACATCTGAATCCAATTACCTGAGCGCTGCTCCAGACCAAGTCAAGAACTGCTGCTTTTCTCAGGGATTCTGCGAGTCGCAGCTCTGAGAAGTCATCACCTGTGGCAGACAAACAATCGCACCCCGACGTGTGTGATGCAGCCCATGCCAGGGTAACTCACTCTTCCTTTTGCTTCTCTGTCTGGTCCTTGCTGCCCCTCTGATTTCCCTTAACAGAGCGGTCATTCACTCCACCACGCTGGGTGGTCAGTAACCAGGCTGGTTGTTCTCCACAGGGCTGATATTTCAGTCCAGATAACTTTTACTGACAAAACCCACCAGGAATCAGATTTAACACTAAAGCTTTCTTCAGCACATACTGCCACTTCTTCCTTGGGCTGAGCTATTCCATCCTTCCTGTGTAATTTGTGCCCTAGTACTAGAAGGTCCCACTGACAGGTCTGATAAGCCTTTCAGATTAGCATTCCCATTTCCCACCAGCCACTCCAGTTCCCTGTTGTACTCTCCAGATTTGCCTGTAGAAGCACACAAGATTTGGTCCAGACACCCTTTTTTTCCCCCCCTCCCCAACCCTGCTGAAAAACGACTATTTGTTCAAACTACTCTTTGCCATTTCCACTACGTTCTGCCAGTCTCAGTCCTGACACTTGTTCAAAAGCACACGGATCTTGCAACCTCACCCCAAGGAAATGCATCATCCCAAACTGTGTGCTCTTCCACACTGACACTCTGCCTTTAAGAAACTGTTAAAGATTCCCCTACGAAAGCTTTTCAGTTTCAAGTGCCAGAAACCTGGTTTTGATTTTCTCTAGATGAAGTCTTTCCTCTCCACACAAGCTCCCTCTGTTCCACGTGTCTGTAGCTCCCAGTGAGTATGAACACTTTCCTCCTTTACCACACTCCCAGCTACACAGCGAGACTCCTGTCTGCCTGACCTTGTATTTCCCTGCAGGTGACAGCAGAGGCATTTCAGGAAACATCATCAGAAAAGCTTTTATCTGCCTACACAGAAAACCCAGGTTTGCCTCTTTGCTGCACCTCCCTGAGAGGTGAGTTCCCACGCAAGCTGTGACCGTGCTCTTCCCCTACATTCCCTGGAAGTCTGTCCAGATATCTGCTGACCCCACCACTTCTGCACTTTATCATCCTACCTCCTCTCATCGCTGAATCAATTATCTGTATGCCCAGTAACAAAATTAATGGA
>Ga0065711_1042620_pt1 | contig 15258 bp, 5 predicted proteins | sample Hoacrofraction12_FD_59098 | JGI IMG/M metagenome (GOLD analysis project Ga0065711, IMG submission 59098) | Hoatzin crop microbial communities from Cojedes, Venezuela - Epithelial fraction 12 v2 (version 2) | ecosystem: Host-associated > Birds > Digestive system > Esophagus > Crop | place... | reverse complement strand
CTGAAGACTGAAGCAAAGAAGGCATTCATTAGCTCTGCCTTCTCCGCATCCTCCGTCACCAGGACACCCTCCTCATTCAGCAGCGGCCCCACGTTGTCCCTAGCCTTCCTTTTGCTGCTGATGTAGTTGAGAGTTTTGCTGCAGGTGAAGCAGTCCGGTGCTGACATAAGTTTTGAATGGAAAATGGGTCATATATTTCCTTGCAGAGTTGTCTGAATTTGTTGCATTACTCCTCCATGAGTTTATTACTCAATTGTGTTTCTACGTGGGAAAGAATCTTCATTATTTTTTATCTTACTGTTCCTAACAGGCAATTTTACTGCTAGACTTCCATCTGTTTTCTCTTTTATACCATTCTCAAATTATATTTATTCATAAAATGTACCTATATTTTTATATTTTCTCACTCTTTTTGAGATGTTAATATGCTTTCTGACTGTTAAATTTAAAACTGTCCATATTAGTAGAAGCTGGAGTCTCCTCTGAGTCTGCTGTCAACACCCTACTGTAATTTTTTATGTCCAGAGTTATTGTCCTTGTTCTATAGAGCTAGGAAAGAAAAGAGCATCAGGTCAGTTATTACTCACTGTATCATTACAAATACATTGAACTTAAAAATACATCACATATGAGGAAGGAAAAGGTTTTCCCTGGTAGAGAAAGAATAACAGATTTGGGCAGTACTTTCAGGAATACAGCCACACTAGACTTCTAACATCCTTTGTGCCTTCAATTGCCTTTGAAATCTCAGGATAGAGAAGATGATTTCATGCAAGATGGTGCAGGATTGGAGTTTATATCAACACTAGCTAGTGGAGACAGAGTGCCATGAACTTGTATCTCAAATGTGAAAGAGCAGAAATCAAATTATTTCTTAATTTATTTTGATGTTATAGACTCAACATTTGGATTTTTACATAACGTTCCGTTGCCATTTAAGCTGTAGCACCAAAGATATTGGTTCTAATAGAATCTGCCTTGAAATAATTTCTTATATGAGAAAAGCAGCTTGGAAATTTGTGGCTTCTCTTAAAGCACCTGGAAAACACAGCAAGGGATAACTTAATGCAATAAACCAGGACCATGCCTGTCATTTCTATAGGCAAAGCAGGGACAAATAATTCTGCACCATGTTTTAGGAATTGCTGATCTACTGACTCTAGGACTAGCTTACAGCTACTGAATAGTCAGTGTTAGTGACTGGCTGAGATTCTAATAACCATTACTTAATTAGAAGATATTTCTGAATGTATTTCTATCAATAATAATACTAAAGGAAACTCACTGGTATCATTATCCCCTTCCACTGATCTCTACATCTTTCCTTCAGGGTACTTTCTGAAGCATAAAACTGCCATGCACTATACAGCCACTTCATCCTCTCCCCTTTTTTAGCTTTGAGAATAGCAGTAAAAAAATTATAGTCTTTGTAAAGTCATTATAATTTTTTCAAAACTTTGAATCATACAATGGCAGACATAGTTTTCCATTGAGTTGCTTGTAACTGTTGATACTGCACTGTTCTGTGGCGAGCTGAATGCATGCATTTTATAAATCTCCAAACAAAAATTGGTGTTGACTGTGCCCGTTTCACAAGCGAAGGCTTGAAGTACTGTATTTTCAAAAATTCTTAATGCTAGCCTGTAATTGATAACTGCCTGTTTATTTATTAAGCAGTACCTAAGCCTGTTGATGGAGAATGATTCTCCTGTCTACCAGAAGAAGGCATAACAATATTTCCAGCTCTTACTCTTTGTGTGTTCCTTGCCTAGGAAAACTTTTTTTTGTACTACAACTTTGGAAAACTAATTAGACTAAGGGAAATTTTAAAGTTGAAAATGCAACTTGCCTCTGTTTAAGTGTTATTATCTGATGCACTGTCAGTTCATGTTTTTGGCATTGTTCCAAGGAAACATAAAGTCAAGCAAGGGAGCAGTAGCTGCATTTGCTGCTGCAGAAATAGAGTGCCTGAAACCTGGTCAGGTAGAGGCCACATTCAATGTAAGGCAGAGCTGTACAAATAGCCAGTCAGACAGATTCAGTGGCTGAATGGAAAAAAGAGAAACCTCCTTTTTCCATCTCCTTTCCATCTCCTAAATCCAGTTTCATGCTAATCCAGCTATTGCTTCATGCTTAGTTTGGAATGACAAAGAAACAAATATCATTATGCTGATTCAGGTAAATATTTTATACCAGAAGGTGGTTACATGCTACAGGAAGATATTGCTTGTCCCAGAAGTTTCCCTCCATAAGTATTTCCCAACAAGTGGAAAGACAATGGGCAAAGATAATTGATAGTTCATGATATGCATCAAGGGCTGTGAGGATTTACATGATGTTTTAGTGCTCTAGAATCCATTGTTTCTGCTGACCATGACCAGAGTTAGTAACTTGAATCTCAATATAGATACTTCAATAAATTAATATTTATTCATATTGATAGTTTTGGATGCATCCAATTCTTGCTTTTGATCAGGATTGCTTAAGACTTCTGGTGTCAGAGTTCATGGTGTGATCCTGTGAGATAAGGATCCAGTCTTTGCACTAAGTTAAAATGCATACAATTATCTCAGCAATCTTTGACATCAGTACCTTGAAATGCATCAGCAAAAAAATATGTGCAATAATACATTGAACCTGTAGTATTTGTTGGAAAAATATACAGCTTCTGTTTGTACAGCCAGGGTATTTTTCACTTCGCTGAATTTGCTCTTTTAGATTTTGGCTTCCAAAGATAGCTTGGCAGCAGATGCAGAATGGCTCCATAAGCAGGCATAGATATCAATAAAAATGCTGGCTAAGAGTCTGCAAGGAATAAATTACTTGTACATACTTGGGTACTGAAGTATGGACCAAATGTAACTTGAGATCTTTGAGGGAGAGGTCCACTACTAAAATCACGGTCAAACACCACTGTGCTTGGATCCAAAAGTTTAATACAACCAATGTCTCTTTTCAAAAGAATTTTTGGGGAGGGGGGAAAGGAGCAACAACATGGTGGACTTGGAGAATAGCTTTGTGTGGTTTTTCGTATTTTTGAAAAGCAGATGCTTTATAAAGGTTACAACTATGCCTCTCTCTACATCCACAAGATTTGCACCTCCAGTTTTAGTCTCATGGAATGATTGAGTACTTAGTATAAAACTGTATTTCTGCATGTTTCCCTTGATTGCACTGTAGTCATGATCTGTTATGATGTATGGTCCTGAGCTGGTACATGGATCTTGGGCACCAAAATATGGGCATATATTTTGGGGCTTAAATTATTCTTCTAGTCTAAGAATATTTGATGACATATGGAACTATATTTTCCTGGTATGCTTACAAAAGTTATAGAACTAAAAAATAAAGCAACAAGAAATCCATGGGAGATACAAAGAAATGAAGGAGGGAAGAAAGATGGATTAGGTCTACTTAAGCAGAGGAAATTCTACTGAATCATTCTTTTCTATGGTAGTTCTATCTTTTCTGATTCCACCTGGGTTTATATTCCATTGAAATAATAACATGCTGAAGTACTGAGATACGTTTTGAATTTTGTGACGATTCACATATCTTGTCATTTATGATTGACCAGTCTTGTGCTGGAAAACAGAAGAGTAAGAAGGAGGAAATGCAGTGGAAGTTGTATGTTTTTCTCTATATTTTGGCTTGAAACTAGGACAGTTGTCAGAAATGTGGCATTTGTATTGGCTTAGTTTTGGAAGTAATTAGAAAAAGGTTATTATTACTAACAGGCGTATCTTTGCTTTGTATTACCAGAGGATGAAAAAGAAGCTTAACTGTTGGGTGTTTAGAGAAAATTGGAATAAATCTTAGGCAGTTCATGGTTGCTGATCTTTTATATTTGTTAGTTGTGGCCAGAAACCATGCCAGCTGAGAGTAAATCAGTCAGAGCTGAGGAAACAGAAGAGTGACCCATTAAGATATTGAGGGGAAAACCAATGAAATATAATAAAATAACATTATATTCTGCAACACTGAAGCATAAAGCCTCTCTGACGGCACAGGAGGAAAAGTTTGCTGTAATTGCATGTAACAGGTTATGTTTAAGGAAGGAAAGGTAATCTAGTACATCCTGTACACCTGTACTTGAACTGTCAGATATTTGGCCAAGTTGCTACTAGCAAATTTTGAAGTTGCGGGGAAGTTCAACAGCTGAGATATGTACATGCTTTTTAAAGATACATATCAACACTTCTGGGTGCCTTTGAAACTTCTGACCTGAAATTATTCCTTACATGGTTGTGATCTGAGGGTAATATAATTCTTTGTTAGTTAAATGAGAGACTTGGAGGTCACGTTCTAAAGGTTGTGAGTTGATCAAATTCTTTTGTGCTGGAGACCGTAGGAGTACTGTGGACACAGACAAATCTTGACATTGTACTGTTTGAGTTTCTTAAACAAAAATTAGTTATTTCCTTTGGGTGTGTGATGTGGAAGGAACAAGCCCTAAATGTAATGCAGCCAACATTTTGGATAGAAATATTGAATGACTTTTTTTTTCATTTTTGCTCATTTTAGAAATAGAAATATGCTGATAGTGTCAAAACAGTCAGCTGTTGACAAGCTGTGAAACAAAGTGAATGTGTTGCTTCCTGCCTGCCTATTTATTTATACTTTACTTTTTTATGTACCGTGTTAGGACAGAAGGTGTCTGAATTTTTTTTCTTCCCGCTCACACCAGCAGAGGCTTCTTGATCTGATTTTTATGCAGCTTTTGATGGAACGTTTTGCAAGTGCTAAGCACAGCATTTCTGCTGCTCTAAAAAATTATATGGAAATGTTAACAGAAGAAAGTACTGACATGTCTCCATGGAGAAATCTAAGCTGATGGTGGACAAAAATAATTACTTCCTTGGTCTAAGCAAAGAGGGGAAACCCGTCATGTACCCACCTTGCAAATATGCACAAAAATTACTAGACCGTGTACAAAAAAGACATATTGCCACTTTGTCATTCCGACTGAAGACAAAAAAGAAAACATTAATATTTTACTTGTTTCAGTCTCTCTTCTTGGATGAATTGATGAATGCATCAATATATACACTTATATTACACATATTACACTTAATTTGTGCTACAGGTTTCTGTCACTAAAGGAAGAATTAGGGATTAATGTTTTTATTTTAGTCACTGGAGCCTCCAGAGGGCGATATACGCTTTAATTTTCACTCTATCACGACTATAATGGCTGTGCAAGCACTGTTCTGCAAGTTTTGTGCATATGGCTACTGTTAAAAAAAAAATAAAATCTAGGTTCGACTGTAATTGTCCCAAACAATGTTGCTTATAGTTTTGGTATCTTGTACTTTGGAAATAAAAGAGAATGCTTAAAAGACAGTCATCTGCTTGACCTAGTGGGAATGAAGATGAGTGAATGAATCTTGCATAAACGTGTGCTGCAGGTATTATTATACAAAAGCTCATGAAAAACAGTGCAACCTTTTAAACTGGTAAGACCCTCTCTCTCTCTTTCTTTCTCTTGTCTATGCATCAGTGCCCTTCCCCGCTCTCTAATCTGAGCACTTCTCCAGCCTAGCTATAAACTGGGGTCAAGTGATTAAGGTCACAAAATAAAATTCTACAATTTTATTCTCTGTTTTTCTGAGCTGGCTGTTTTTCAGGATTATTCTTTGCACTCTGCAGAAATTTTAAAGTCCTGTCAGGCAGTTATGACTAATACTATTTCATATAACATTCACAATTACATTTTCAGTTCCTTTTTTGGATATGACAAAGCAAGGTCAATATGCAGGATCCAGCTGAAAAGAGGATGCAGCAGGATGGTACTCCTTGCTCTCTGTGAGGGCCAAGCCCATGCTGGATCTGCCAACAGGTTACAGTTGCTTCTGTCAACAAGCTGAGAATTGCCTAGAATATCTGATTCTTCCAGCTTATTCCAGACACTTCTATATGTCAGAAACAGAGCTGGTATATGACATGATTATTAAAATACTTTCATAAATAGCAAAAAAGGAGGAATTTTTTTTCCTCTCAGGAAAACTGTTGTCAGTCAAAATTTGTCACATTCATCATTTTCTTTTTCAGCCTGCTCTAATCAGAATCTTCTTGCACCCAGCAGATGCTGAGTGCTTATAACTCCTGCTAATCTCAGCAGGGGTTGAGGGTTTTTAGTATTTGGCACAGGATAAAGCAGTAATAGAACTCAGGCACTAATAGCATATGTTTTCAGGGGACCAAAGCAACTGCATCTCCCATTGACTTTGCTTGGAGATTGGAGTGCTCTGAGTCTCTGAAAAATATGACTGTCTTACTGATGTTTCCTAGTAACAGCTGGAGATGGGGAACTAAAGCATCAAGAATGTGAAGAAACGGCTTTTAAAAAAATATTTTGCTCAGAGAGCTACATCAAAATGGCTTCATTAAGGTGGAAAATTATTAAAACATAGCAAGTGCTAGAATTAAAGGTAGATTTAAGAAGCTTAATCTAACTCTACAACATGTATGTTATCATACAGTATATCATTGGAGCCTCTGTCTAGTAAATGCACAGAATGCTTCTGTATTGAACAGTTAATTCTTTATGTTACTTCATCAATGTTTGCCCTATTTACTGCACCTTGTTCAAAATTTTAATTTCTGTGGGGTCTTTCCTTTCATGCTTATTACTGTAGTAGCCAAGTAGCATTAAGTGTAAGGTCAGCCATGTTGTGGTAATATGCATACATTTTCTAATATATGGTCACCTGCATTGGTTATCAAAGTCACTGGTTCTATCACACTGGAGTGTAGCTTTGGAGCTGATGCAGCAGCTGATGACAGCAGACAATTGTCCATCTGCCAGTGTGTTTTCTATATTTGCTAATGATAAAATCGTAATGAAATTCAGAAATATTCACTTCAGTTCCTGCATCTGATATAATGTGCTATTACAAACACACACTTCTGTTCTGTGTTTGCTCCTGTTCCAATCATCTTCCTTCCCAACCCAGTTTCCTTCTCCCAGTCCTTCTGCTTTCATCTTCCCTCTTCCAGTTTTTGTTCTTCAGGCTATATCTTCACTGCAGCCATATCCATCTTATCTGCTGTACAACGCCCAGTCTTCTCTTCTTCTACAGGTTCTTCTTCTTCCCAGCTTCATTCCTGTATCCCTGTTAAGCCAATACAGTCTCTTGCTCTTTTTCCTTAATCTGCTTGCACATGCAAAGAAACTTCTTACTGCTGCAACTTTATTCTTTTTTTCTTTCATTTCCAGTGGAGACTTGAAACTTTCCCTATCAGAATCCATTTAGCCTCTACCCATCTTGCACTGTTCCACTCTATTTGCCCACCCAGTCACAGTCTCGGCAACCTCTTTCCCAAACAAGTGCTAGATACTTAGCTTCAACCCAGCCTCCCAGCAACTGCCACTTATGGGTGTCCAGCCCAACCTCTCCCCCAGAAACCAGTTTCAGCTCTTGCCTTCAGACCTCCCAGTTCTGGAAGATCAAACACCTGTGTAGTCACAAGCCTTTCTTCCCTTACATTCTCCCTTCCCTCCAGTCTCAGGTTAGACCAGCTTGTTTTGGGACCGCTGGATCCTTTTGCTCTTTGTGCTAGTCTGTCATCCAGCTAACCACCACAACAGGTCTGCCCCTCTTTCTGTTTCAGTACTGCCAGATCCCTTTACAAAAACAACCATTCTGTATTAGAAAAGGGAAGGGAAGCTCCCATGTGTGGTCCTGGAAGGCCAGTTAAACTGGGTTTTGTGAAACAAGCATAAGATGGAAGCCTCATCTGGATTTGCATCAGAGCATGTTCAGTTGTCCAGTTCGGTTGTGAACATAATCTTAGTGGCAGTAAGAAAGCAAAAGAAAACACAGTTAGTAAGAATGAAATTGAAGACTTTTGCTACAGAATATGATGAAAAGGTGTGAATAGCTGTTTTAAGTAGTGTATTTACTTGCCTAAATATGTCTTCCTTTTACCAAAGATGTCTGAAAGCACAATTCCTTCCACCATGGCCAACACACTGCCAAATTCCACATCAATCCTCCAAAACACTAGAGTCATTGAGAAACAAGCCAACACAATTTTTTACGTTAGTACTTATTTACAATATTAAAATCAAATATTTTTTGTTGAAGTTGTTGAAAAAGGTAAAAATTGAGCTGCCACTCAAAACTTCATTTCAATTCATTTCAATTTGGCAAGGAAAAATTGTTATGAACCACTAAGAATAGAATTTTATTATGGAGACTGGGCTAAACTTGCTTCCAGATTGTAGTAACTTACTACTTTCTCCAAACTCTGCTTCTCATTTGCTGCTTCTAGAAGCCAGGACACTCTCCTCATTTTGCTGTACTGCTAGTTGAAAATATAGACCATTGCTGGAAGATTGCAGGGACACAACTCCAAAAATCAGATAAATGAAACACCAAACTGTGTATTTTTTCTCCATTAAATTTTTTTTCCTGAAAATGTGGGAATTTAACCACCCTGCTCAAACTTTCAACTCTAATTGCTTAATTTCTATTAAAAGTCATTGTTATAATTTCTTAGCACCAAGCCAGCTTTCATCCGTGCACCTTCCTGAAGGTCAAAACTTACAATAACTGTCAAGCCTCTCTAACCGAGTACTCATTTTCTGCCTTGAGGTAGTTCCTTCTGCAATCAATGCCACAAAATGTACAATTATAAATGTTTGACGTTGGCTGGTTTTGTCCTTCATGTTACCTAAGATACTGGATATATCACATAGTCCATTTTTATATATATGAAGGTTACTGTTTTGCAGCATATTAAATTGAATTGTAACGCATGCAGAAATCGCAGACGCTGCTGTTTGTGGTAAGAGCCAACCAATTAAAGTATACTGCATAAAACAGATTTTGAATTTTTTTTTATGGCGTTCTAAGAGCAATATTTTTTAATCTGGTCTGGAGTAAACACCTGCTTCTTAAAACACTGTGAGTGCCACTGGAACTTTTGTATCACAGCGAAAAGTCAGATCAGGAACATTGAAACACGATTTTAAGAGGACCAGTAAAATTGCTTTAGCAGATAAATATTCTACAGTTGAAGAGAAAAAAATCACAAATCATGACTTAATTTTCTCTTTCTGCCTTCTGTGGTGCTTTTTTTATCCATTTGCTTTTCTGTGTTGCAGCAGTAGTTGTAGTAGCAACTGCAGCTATATTACAATCGCCGTGTTGCTGTCTACCAACTTAATAGACGTTGTTTTCACTTCGATTCAAGACAAGCAGAGTGAATTTTCATCTTTTCAGAAAGAAAGAAAAAAAAGGTAAAGTGTAGGGGAGAAGGCAAGAGAGAAGGGAAAAGAGACATAAACTGATTAAGGGACAGATCTGGGAAAAAATTTAGGAACTGAAATAACCCATCTGGAAGCAAAACAAAGTCGCTGTTCTGAAACCCAGCCTAGCTGTCTAATTCTACATAATGCAGTGATCCTTTATGTCACATGGGGAGGATAGAAGTTTGTTACTCTTATTGGGAGCTCAGGAATATGGGGGCAGGCTGATGGAATCAGGTGTGACTGGAGAAACAATGAATGAACCTACCTGGAAGAAATAAACTTCCAGGAGTCCAGGTAATGGCAGTGGTTCAGGGAATCCCAGACTTGTTGCTTCCTACTACCTTTTGAAACTGGGCTTCGGGAAAGCGGGCTTAGTGTAGATTGCAGTAACCACCTTTGCTACTGGTATGCCTTTGTACTTCCTGTGCTTAGCATTCATTTTGCTTCCTTCATGTTACAGTTATGATACCTGAAGTCCCAGTTACTTAAAGCATGTGATACTACTCTGCATCTGAATGTCTGCTAAGTATTCTTAACTGAACAAAGTTTCTTCACTCATTCACAAAGAATAAGATCCAGAGAATAGTAAGAAAGCTGTTTTTTTTTCATACAATTGCAGGAAACTTGTTAGATCTGCTTGTAAGTCTCTGACTAGAAATCACAACCAGAGTTGGTCATCTGAGTTTGCATAAAGTTTTCAATTTTTCAGAGTAACTTGTGGAAACATTTGACTTCTTTTGGAAAGTCTAGTGTTTTTTAATGAGATCTATTTTTTCATAACTTTCAGGTTACCAAATCACAAAAAAATGTACTGTGTTCAGAGAATGGAGAGTTTTGTTTTGCTTGTGTTGCAGAAGACATCTATGCTAATGCAAATGTTTGTACAGTTGTATTGGAGCCATGTATTTCAGCCTGTTTTGATCAAGGTTGTGTCAGCAATTCTGCTTAAAAAACTCTAAAGAGGTTATAGTTTAGCAGAAGGTAAAAGACTGCTGTAGCTTCGAACCTGGCACTATGCCAGGGAGTGATATTTTAAACCAAATTCGTAGCAATGTCATCAGCTACATTAAGGTCTTTTTTTTTGTTAGTCTGCATCAACTCTTTCAAGAAGCTTAGTTTGCTAACCCACTAGACCTAGAATATCACAAGACAGTACACTAAATTCCCAAAGGAAAGTGACTACTCCTTTCCAACCAGCTGTAGCAATATTTGTTCCTGTTCCTATTTCGGTCGACAAGTATTTTGCAATCATTTTAAACAGAGAAGGAGTAAGATCTGTCTTTTAAGAAATATGTGGCTATTTAGGGGTCTTAGCCAGGTATGGTTGTTTTAAGAATAACATATCCTATCAGGTTAAGTACTGGGGAATAATAAATGTGTAAGTAAAGTAATTAATGTGTATCACAGTTCCCTCAAACTTGAAAAGATTTGTTTGAAACTGTGTTTGATTAACTTTGGGGAATATTCATAGTCTAACATCTGAAAGATTTCTGTGGTTGTCTCCTGAGTTTTGGAATCTACACCTAGTAGGGAAAAAGGTCCTTTATTTTCACATGACACTGTGTATTGACACAACACGTAGTCACTCTCCTGACTCAAATTTATTAAAAAAATATTTAATGAGGTAATTTTGTCCTAGAAGAGTTTATATTGGATCAAATATTTTTTGTCCTTCTACACTGTAAATGAAACATAAACATTCAGTTGTGTGGCCTGATTAATTTGGGCAAAAAATTTCATCATGCCCTGTCATCCCACCGGGGTAAGATTCATGCTTCCAAGCAATGAAGTATATATAAATCTATGCTAATGACTAGAGAATCACAGTCTATATATCTCTGAATAAGACTTGTCGTATCTTTTCATTGTTCCTTACTTCCTGTTACATTTGAAATACTATCCATGAAACTACCTTTAACATTCTCTGGCAACAATAATCATCAGACATGTGACTGAAGTTATGCACATGCTTAAAATGGTGGAAATTCAGAGATTCAGAGACTATTTATTTTCTTTGTGGTTTAGAGAATCCCTACCAGACCTTTGGAAGTGATAAAGTAATGGAAAATAATTAGATTAGCTAATAAAAATATCTTAAATGACTGAGTAACATAGCATGGATTAAAGAAGAATCCTCTGGTTTTGAGCAGCATAGGATAGATTGTACTATAACTTCCTGGTTTTGGCTGGGATAAAGTTAATTTTTCTCTCAGTAGCTGCTGTATTTTGGATTTAGTATGAGAAGACTGTTGATAGTACACTGATGTTTTCAGTTGTTGCAATGGACTCAAGGACTTTTTCCAGTCTCCCATGTTCAGCTAATGAGCTGGTGTGCAGGAGCTGAGAGGGGGCATAGCCAGCCAGCTAGCCCAAGCTGGCCAATGGAAATACTCCATACTATTCCATAAATCACTTTCAGTTTATGAATGGGTGTTGACCGGCTAACAGGATTCTGTTTTGCTTTCTTATTTCCATGAGTTTGAATCCTCTCTTCTCCAGGAGTTCAAATTTTTCAAGGAGTTTGGTCTTTTTCAGGAGTTTTGTGAAATTTGCAAAAATCGTCAGGTTCATTGTTCCATGATTGCTGCTTGGGGACTGACTGCAAATTTGTCATTGGCAGATGAGGAAATTGTGTTGTGTATAGTTTATTTTGCATATTCATTATTATAGTTATTCTTAGTAGTATTATTAGTAGTATTAGTATTTATTGTCTTATTAAACTGTCTTTATCTCAACCCATGACATTTACCTTTTGTCCATTCTCCTCTCCATCCCACTGACTAGTGCTTAGTTGCCTATTGCCAGCTTAAGCTATGACATATATATAATGCTTTTTGTTTATACGTAAAATCTATATGTACCATATGAAGACAGAAATATTAACTACACCTAGCATGTTTATTTTGTAGTTACAGAGGGCAATAAAAGCAACACCTAGTTTTGCTGCACTGGTTCAGTGTCCTTGGTGAAAAAAAATCACAGATCAACTGTTCTGAACCTGAAGGAAAGCTAAAACGCAACTTTACCTATGATTCAATCAAGACAAAAGGGAAAAATATCTGTTTCTCATGGTTTCTGATCCAGCATTTATGCTGCAAGAGAAAAATAGATGAATATCATGTAAACAACTCATGATGCGTTGAATTGTTCAATAATATGGTTAGCTGGCACTGTAGTTCTTTACCTGTTTATAGCTTCACTGAAATACTAAGCAGGAGTGTAATGACCAGCCAATCTAACTGCAGAGCAGTGCAAAGGCCAAGGTAGTTTCCTATTATTACATTTTGTTTTGCTTGACATGATATTGTTAGAAATAATATATTTTTAATGCTTCCCATACTGAACAAAGACAGTGAAGAGAACAGGAAAAGACACTTGGCTCATCTATTGTTCTGGCAAAGTCTGTAATGAGGATGGGTTATAGTATAACCATTCTTCTTACAATTTCAAAACTGTAATCTACTGATCCTCCCTGCTTGTCACATTCATTTTGTTCCAAGGCATGTTTTAAACAAGACCACATTTCTATTCAGAGGTAGCCTGAAGTTGACAGGGATTATGGTTAAATTCCCTTTCTAATGGCTGTAGAACTAGAAAGATCCTGTCATATCATCATTCTGGAGGCTATACAACTACCTAAGTGAAGAAAACAAAATTAATTGATAAAAAAATTATGTGTTTTTTATCTTCAACCTCTTTTCAGGAGCATTCAGATTAATGTGAGACTATGATCTGGAATTAGAAAAAGAAGTGAGAAGAAGAAAATACTAGACATACAACTAAGAAATACTCCCCAGAGCTGCTGTTTTATTTCAGCAGCAGGTGTAGGAGGAACATGCGTAATATCAAGATGTAGTCAGAAAAACTTTGTCAGAATGTTAGCCACCACAATACTCTGCTACTGGAATCAGAACACTTTGTAGGATTCATATCTACTTACGGAGCAAAACAAAAGCAAAAACCAACTGTATTTGAAAAACTGAAAAGCATTTTAAAATTAATATATGGCATTGCTAACTTGATCTTTTGTATTTTTGTTGTGTAACCACAGTAAAAATACAGAGCAACAGCACATAAACCAGCAAAAACAACTACTTTAGCAAGAACAGAACTATTCCTCTTTTTCCTTCACCCTGAATTGTTTCATGCTTATTTGAAATTAAGTTGGATTTTAGAGGTCTGCTCATCAGTGGAATTACTTAGGAAAGAGTGGGAGAGCTATAGGAGGAAGTAGACAGGCAAAGGACAAGCTGGGTCATGCTTAGACATGTGCGAATAAAGAAATTAACCAGCCAGAGAAATCATCAGAGTTTTACGTAAAGCTATCACCAATTTTTCCTGTTTATGGTCAAGATTTCGGTAGTGGCAGATGCACCCTGGAAAAAAACCAAACTTGTGGCTTAGGAAGAGGAATGTGCTTCTTGAACTGTAAAGTAAATCTTAAGAGTTGCTGTCACCTCACAAAAGAGGATAATTGTTTTTTTACACTTGCTTTGTAATCTGTTGAGAACAGCTTGAAACCTGATCCATGGAGGACAGCATCAAAAGAGCACAAGAAGGGTAAACCAAGTCATCTGCACAAAGGCCAAAAATCATCAGGAGAGAGTTATTCACAACAGGACAAAAGACCAGAGAAAGTGAAGAGTAGCAGGTCAGTCACCAAACATATCTCCAAAGACTGCTGTAGGTGACAATGTTGAACAGTTGAAAACCCACTAGAAAATTATATTAGACAGATATTAGTCATTGGTTCTTAAAAGGGAAAGATTTATTAACCTGAATTCTCTAGAGTCCTTGGACTTAAACTTGGCAATATTTTAGTGAAGGATCAGAAGACAGCAGAGAGGTAGTTTTTTTGCTTATTTTATAGACAACATTTAACAGAGGGAATTGAGATATTTGATAATAGGGATGGAAATCAGAATGATTCTGGAAAACTACAGAAAGCAATAGCTGCTATTACATAGGATCTCTGGTGGTATAACTAGGCAGGGGGAGTAACAGTGTAGGGAACAATGGGGGTGATTATGCTGACTTACATTATTCTTTTTGTTGGGGCAAAATGGAAGCATGCCTCCTGCCTAAGCAATGTCAAGGTGGAGAGGAAGGCAAGGGTGTGCTCACTCCTGAACTTTTCATACCTGGCAGAACATATGATATGTAGAGCTGTGCAGTAATACAGCTCAAACTGTGTTTGCTTCTGCTAAATTCTGTTTCTTGGTAGTTACCTCCATTAAAAAATGTGGAAGGTATAGCCATGACATACGAAATCTTGGTCGACTCAGATCCTTTAAAACTATGTAATGCTGACACATGGCTTGTGCAGGTGCCACTGAACCCCCTGATGACCTTTATTCTATTATTTGTCAGCTTGTCCCTCTGAAACATGCTCCTATGTCTCCCAAAGAATACAAAGTAACCACTTCCACTGCTGTTTTCTTTTAGGTCCTGAGAGCTCCCTAATTTTTCTTTTCTCGTTGTTGGTATTGAATCTCTGTATGATACAGGTTGAGACTGTATCTTTCTCGTGTTCATGTTTAAAGTATGTGTCTCCTCAGGTACTTAAGTAAAGGCCAGCTGGGCAAGATTCTTGATGACGTATGTTGCTCTACTTATTGCCGTTCCAGAGAAGGCTGGCTAATGGAAGTAACAAACTGGCATTTAAGAAGTTTTGGATGAGTCTGTAAAAATTGCTGCAATGCAACACTAACAACTTGCTTTTACTCATGAGACTCCCGAGCAGGATCACAGAATCACAGAATCACAGAATCACAGAATCACAGAATGTCAGGGGTTGGAAGGGACCTCTGTGGGTCACCTAGTCCAACCCTCCTACCGAAGTAGGGTCACCTACAGCAGGCTGCACAGTACCTTGTCCAGGTGGGTCTTGAATATCTCCAGAGAAGGAGACTCCACAACCTCCCTGGGCAGCCTGTTGCAGTGCTCCGTCACCCTCAGAGGGAAGAAGTTCTTCCTCATGTTCAGACAGAACTTCCTGT
>Ga0065711_1042619_pt1 | contig 15259 bp, 11 predicted proteins | sample Hoacrofraction12_FD_59098 | JGI IMG/M metagenome (GOLD analysis project Ga0065711, IMG submission 59098) | Hoatzin crop microbial communities from Cojedes, Venezuela - Epithelial fraction 12 v2 (version 2) | ecosystem: Host-associated > Birds > Digestive system > Esophagus > Crop | place... | reverse complement strand
GGGGGGGGTGTGTGTGTGTATATATATATATATTTTTTTTTTTTTTTTTCTGTTGAAAAGATGGGGAGAAGCCCTCAGCACCTGGCAGTGCCTCCTGCTGCGGAGGTCTCGGGGATAATCCTTACCATGGCAGGAGCGAGCGGTTCTGCCGGGCATGCTGTGCTTGGAGCCGTAGGAGCAAATGATCCTGATTTTCTCTTCTCGAGAGGAAAAAGAGGTTGACTTGCATCTAGCAAAATCAGAGCTACCCGTTGTTGGTTTTGCAGCTGCCAGAAAGATTTCTTGCCGAAAAATCATTTCAGGTCTTCTATCTAATGAGGTTTCAAGTTCTTCATGAGTCTTCCTGAGACTTCGTTAACTCAAGTTTATCTGCTGCCTTTCTGAGTTTTCCACAGTTAGCAATTGCTAATTACGTCGAAGAAAAAGACCTTGCTGTTATTGTTATGTGGAACATGCCGTCCCACAAAGCACATGGGTGGACTCTTACCTGTCCTCCTCCCAGCACTCCGCTCAGGAGTGTGTGAGTTATACCCTCAGTCGGGGTGGCTTCCAGAAAGTGATTTCCTTCCTTGTGGACATCTAATAGGCTTTAAATTAGCTTGGCCAGCTCACTCAGTGCGACTCTTGGTTCTTTCCAATGCCTGTGAAAAGTTCTCCAGACCCTGCTGGCCTCTGAAAGCAGAACATAGTCAAAATTACCCTGACCTGGTGGTAATTTTCCAAAGGTAGCTGTTACCTCAGGCTTGCGCATCTTCTGCCCACATGAAATTTCTCTCCTTCTTCCTTCTCGTGAAGTGTTTCTCTACACGTACGAAAAAAATGAAGTAGCTGGAGATGGGATTTTGAATTGAATCTCTTGCAAATAGGCTGCTGGAACCCACTTTTGTGGACAGGGAGCAGGGGCACCCGTGTGATGTGAGCAGAGCATCAAAGCCAGCTGGTAGCTAGGTTTGAAGAAGTTGAGCCCCAGTTTCCCAAGCTGGGTTCTCCCGTGGTGGGAGGGAGGAGGCCAGCATGGGAGAACGCTAACAGTGTGCTTGTAGGGAAGAGGAAAAACTGCAGAAAAAATACTTCCTGCAGCTTCCCCTTCCCTCCTCCCCAGTATTTGTAAGCAGAGTGTGACAAGACTGAGGACTGTATATAGAGTAGTTTATTTACCTGTATCAGGAGGAGATTTTATTGTACATGGCCACGTTCTCAGTAGCTGCTCCGTTGGAAAAAAGAGGGGGCTTCACTTTGTTGCGGCTGCAGCTGATCATCGATCAGCCTGAATCTTTCGTTTTCCAGTCACAGGAGGAAAATTTTGATGTGATAACATGGCCGGAGCCTCTCAGGTTATTCCGCTGAATCCGTGGGATGAGCAGTTATCACATGCTAAAGCCACAAGCAAAATATTCAGCAATCAGGATTTCCATCACCAGGGCGGGGACTGTAGAATAAATTCAGCATGCTTGTATAAAACAGCTCACCCTGTTTTTTGGCTGATCCATTCTGAAAGACAAATTTGACAGACAGCAGCATTCAACTGATCTGAAGAAATGGATCCCGTGGGGCAGCAGCGTTTGTTCTTGGGCAGCTCTGCATCACTTGGAAAGCAGGTTAAAAAAAAAAAAAAAGGGAAAATACAAATAATTGGTTTGTATAATGTAGTTTAACAAAGTGTGCCTCTATTTCTGTATGTGTGTCATCTTTGGGACCGGAGGGGGGAAATAAAGGAGATGTAGGTCTTGCTGAAATAAACCACAACTAGTGTGTTTAGCATAGACTGAAAGGCTGCAAGTGAATGAAATGACTTTTAGTCTGCTGTCAATTGATTGAACTGAAATATAAAAATTGAAAAAAAAAATTAGAGGGAGGACCATAGAACAGCAAAATGGGTGAAAAGAGTTGGTAATATAATTTGGAGGATCTCCTTCCTTAGCCTCTTGGGCCTGTATTTTTTACCCTAAAATGTAGACGTGTGTGACTGGTCTCTATGAAGCTGGTACTATGGCTTGGGCTTAAAAGTACGGGTGTGTATTTGTGCTTTGAGTGATTGTGGTCTAGAACGTACAGGGGGAAAAAACCAAGCTAAAGTTCCATGGACTTGGAGAACCACGAAGGTATTTTACATATTCACTGCTTTGACAGATTCCTTATTTTAGACAAATTCATTTGTAACTATGGTAACCAGTTACTCAAGATATAAGATGGCTATGCAAGACAAACAAACAAACAAAGTAAAAAATATTTAGTACCTGTGCATTTGTAAATTGTACTGCTTTCGTACTGGAGAGTCTGGTGATACTATTTTAAACCTATTTCATCAGAAAGGGTTGTTAGAAGGAAGTAAGGTTGGCCGGTTTAGTTTCATATCCTCTGAAGCTAGACGTGTCATTGAAGTAATTTTGGGGTCCTCCTGTGTCTGGCAGAAACTAAAATGAAGTGTTTATGTTTCTGTAGCCTAGGGGAATCTGAGCTTATCTGCAGGGTTTGTAGTTGTCTTATTAAAAAGTTACTGTTTAATTAGCTATATCATACCGGCAGTGTATTTTTATTGTCAGAAGAACTAATGGGAACATGTTATTCCAATGCATAAAAATCTGGCTTGATACTTGTAAAATTGCACTTCTAGTGAAAACTTCAAATTCTTTTCCACATGAAAAGAGAATCTGTGTTCTGCAGTGAGCCTTGAGGTGTGTGGTGTCTGTATGCAGGTGCTCGCTTGTTCTGCGGGTAAGTGGAAGTATGGAGGGGGGTGAATTCTGGAATAACAAATTATTTCTGTAATATTCCCTGGGAGAAGCCTGACAGCAGCCGTGCACCATGCAAGCATCGAGGTTGGATTAGCAACCCCGGCTACGCCGTGTCTGGGAGCTCGGGACCCCTCTGTGTCCCCTTAATCCCTTGGGGAGGGACAGAGCCGTTCCTGGGAGCCCCATGTCAGGGGAGGCTTAGATGAGATGTTAGGAAGAATTTCTTCACTGAAAGAGTGGTCAGGCATTGGAAGAGACTGCCCAGGGAGGTGGTGGAGTCCCCATCCCTGGAGATGTTTAAAAACCGTGTAGATGGGGCACTTCAGGACGTGGTTTAGCAGGCATGGTGGTGTTGGGTGGATGGTTGGACTCAATGAACTTAGAGGTCTTTTCCAGCCTAGGATTCTATGATTCTGTGTGGTGCCTTGGCTTGTGGTCCTGTGCTCTCACCCGTCCTCGCGTCCTCCCCCCAAACACACCCCTGCTTGTGTTTCATCCTCAAGGTGTAATGTGAAATAAGCGACCTAAGCGTCACGTGAAGTGAGCGACCGGAGGCCGAGCCCGTCTGGAGCGCAGGGGAGCGGGTGTCTGTGCATCCTCCGCCTGCGCCCGGGCTCCCGGCCGGTTCCCGGTGAGCAGACAGATGGCTCGGGCAGGCGCAGAGCTCTTGCCAGCCGTCTTGTTTCAGAGGATGCCATAAACAACACTGGGGCAGGGGAAAAAAGTAAAAGGAATTTTTTAGTTAAAAAAAAAAAAAAAAGTAAACCCCTGCCCTTTCAGAAAACAACTGGTTTTACAACAGGAGGGGATTTGCTGCCCAGTTATTGTGGTGGACGCTGCTGGTGCTGGGCGCCGACGGCAGCAGGGGCAGGACGCGTGCCTGCTGGGCAGTGCCAGGTTGTAGGCTCTGCTCTTGCTGCTGTCTGCTGCTGTGTTTATGGAAATAAAACTAGCAGATTTGGAACCCAGTGTCCTGTACAAATGCTGGTTTTTTTTTTGTTTGAGTTAACATACTTCTTCCAAAATAGAAATATAATTCTCTTTGATCTTAGGTCCAGGATACAGTCTCAGTCCAAAAAGCTATTCCCATGGTAACAGTGCACTTTTGACCAAGGGGGATTTTCCACCACGTAATATTTTTGGATGAAATAGGCCAGCACCTCTAAACGTGATGGTCAAATCTACACCTTTGTTATGTGTTTCATTCCAAGGAGGTGCCAAAATGGGACCCTTTTCTGTATTTTCTGCATGTGTTGTCTTAGAGACAGATGTCCAGGGCTGGTGGGAAGATACTGCCTTTTTTTCTCCCTGTCCGCGAAGGAAAACATTCCTTTATGCAGAAATCCAACTTGTAGAGTAAGGAAGAGAAAGAAATGGTTTTAGAAATCCTTGCAAAAGTATGTTTTTGTGAGCTATAGCGAAATCTGCTGTAAATACCTCGAGCAGCGCTAGAAATTCGCCTGTGCTAAATATTTCCCAAGAGTATGCTTCCATATTATTGCTATTACTACTGTACTATTAATCACATACAGTTTTTCTTCTGTTCCTTAATAAATATGTTTGAGTGTAGCAATTCTTTTTAATACCATGTCTTGAAAAGAATTGGTAAGAGTTAGACTGCTAACAGGCAGTGCATGTTCAGTGCTTTGCCAGGGATTTAAGATACAGGTACGTTTTATCAACAGTAAAGCCGTCGAGAATTCTGGTGATGATTTTAAAACACATTAAATGAGAAAATACCAGTTTATTCTGCAGGAAGTATGACAGTAAATACGTATTGCTGTTGACACTGGCTGTCACTGGAAAGCAGATATGATTTAGGTTGTTTATTTGTAGGCAGCAGAAGTGATGACAGCAACCTATAGGAAAATCAATCATTAGATTTTCCATCAGGCAGTGCCTCTTGCCAAACTGCTACTCTGGAATGATACCGCTTCAGATTAGCATATGCTTGCGCCCTTCTTTGTTAATTAAAGGTGTCGATATCCGAGCAAAAGAAAAAGGGAATTTTGTGTTAACAGCTGAGCGTCAGTGTTTGCCAGCCCCGCGTGCTGCAGCCGTGGGTATCCGGGAGGGTTCGCCTTCCTCGCCCTCATCTCCGCTTGTGCTGTGGGGAAGAAGTCTCGTCATCTCTTGATTTATTTCTCATTGTATTTTCCCAGTTACCATACATCTGCCAGTTCCCCTTGCTTGTGAGTGACGCTTTCAACCTTGCTTTATTGCTGGAGATTTACTGCTTGAAATTATCTGCTGATTAAATGCTACATTGCCATTTTTTGATTGAAGTCCAGCCCTCATCAACCTCTTTCTTGTCTCCTTCCAAAAGAGAAAAAGAGTTGAGAAGGACTTCCGAGGACTTTATTCATGAGCAAGCAATGGCAAACTGTAGCCCTTTGGCCCCATCTGCTAGTGCTGCTGTGGGGAGTTCTTGTACAGGCTTAATTTTTCTCCCAGTCTGAGCTGAAAGCTGCCTTTAAGCCTCTGTGCAGTGTGGGGTTCGTACCTGGTAAGGTCCCAGAGGAGCCACCAGCCTTCCTGCCCCGTTTGCTGTGCTGGGCTCTGCCTTTGGTGGGTTTTCCTGATTTTGCTTAAATACACACAGTTACAGCTGTATCTCAAAAACCGTCTGGCATCCATCTGCTCCCATCCAGTGCAAAGTTTTTCTTCTCTCACTCTTGTTTACATGTGTTGGAAATGCATTTTTCTTACTTATTTCACCCACTCCCTTCAAACCGTATTCAAAACAAGTGAGGTGGTGGTTTGCTGCACTAAAAGGCAAAAAAAGGGACTATAGGAAACAGAAGCTGGAACTGTCATTAACTGCGGAAAGCTAGCACTTCTTGAAGTTAACTGAGGTGTAAATGAACTTGTTGCACACATTAGCAGCAGTGAAACCGTACATGCTATTTGGGAATTGCAGTGAGGGCAAGCAACTCTCTAGATCCAGACTACTTCAGATATTTTTAGTTGTCCCTTTAGTCATCAGCTTCCACTTTGGTCTGTTCCAGGCACCAGTGGGAAAATACAGCAGCTCTTTTCTCCAGAAGGGTCACGCTGTTCTGAGGAGATGGGATTTCTTTTGCTTCTTTTTGCATACAGGGAAAATGCAGGATTTTGAGCTCTTGGAATTATTGTGGTGAATACTTATTCCCATTGCAAAACTGTAATGTTTCTTTCTCCGAGTATCAACTTGTTAAGGTTTACTAGATAGGTATTAAACAGGTTTCTGAGTTGGAGTAACAAACAATTGCTGGTGATAAGCAGCTGAATATGTCCTCTGCTGAATTATCTTCCGTCTGAACTGCAGCCTTGGGCAAAACATGAAGTAGCACCTCTGGAGATGTGCCTCCATCTTCTGGCAGTCTGCTGGGTTTTGTACCGAATCGGGTAGCTACCGAAAGTCCAGGCAAACCAAACCATTTTTGGCAGCTTCCAGTGAATGATGGAATTGCTTTAAAATGGCTTTACTTTAAAAACTTGGCTGTGTGAGGCCAAGTGTTATATCCAAGAACTGCCTGGTTATGGGTCTTCCTGTGGTTCCACCTTCTTGTGTGTCTCTTAAATGCACTAAGTGAAGCAATTAGATTGTGGGGGACGAGTATACAGTGAAAATGTATATAAAAGCTGTAAAGCTCTTCCTGAGTATATTTCTTTCTGGAAAGATATTCTGCTAGTTCTTGAGGAGTCTTGTTAACTCGAGGCAAGAATACGGTGCTTACCTGGAGATGGTGGTGTTGACGTCAGCGTAGGGGAGGGTATCTGGAGGAGTCAGGAGGTTGCTGAGAGAATTCACAGATGTGAGGGAAGGTTGGGTTGACCTTTTCCCTTTTCCCTCCATTCCTGCATCTGGCTAATCCACAGAACAATGATCTTTCCCATTTTTAAAGAAATTTTTGCTTTTTTTCTCTGCGTAAAATTTTTCAGAAGAGTTTGAGGTTGCTCTGCTGGTTAATAAACCCCTATTGGCTATATGGGAAATGAATGGGAGCAAAGATCAGTCACAGCTGACCCTGTGATGGAAGGGAGCGAGAAAACAGCAACAGAAACTCACTGTTCCCCTTGTCAAACTGCAGCAATAATTGAATGTAGCTGACTGCGGTCCAAGATGTAAAGCAAGCTTTACAGCTGGCAGGGAATTTGGGATGAAAAGGGGAATGTCACGCACAGAAGAAGGTACCAGGTGTGTTGAAATGGTATGGAAAAGATCTGGAGGAAGCAGAGCCTTTCATTTCCTATTGCTCTTAGTCTGCGGGGTCAGAAAAGAGCTTGCTGTTGTAAATGAGGGAATATCTGCCTCCCAGGTGGCTATTCGTGATGCTGATCTTGTGCAGCGTTTGTCTCCTTCAGAGAAGCAGCGGTAACGTTCACGTGATGTTCGTTGATGTGGACGCTGACTGGAACTCCGTCTGTGCACAGCTGAAATGCAGAATAAAAAAATGTTACGGTTGTTACAAAATAACTGGGCTTCACTGTCTGGGTTGGCAGTATTTGAACATATGTTTGCTGTCAGCTTGGCTTGCGGATGAGAACCTTAACGCTTCAAACAAGCTGGCTCTTGTGGGCCCTGCGAAGGAGAGGAGCAGCAGCGCCGAGAGCCTCGGCTGCGGGCGGGTGCAGCCTTGGGGGGCCTTGTTCCAGGGCTGGGGGTTCCTTTCCTTTAGCTTCTTTAGTATTTTCCCAATGACATTCGTTACACCACATGAGTACCTGTATATATAATAAATTTATGTATTATTGTTTAATTATTACTGCTATATAACCTGCTTGCTAAGCAGGCTGCTTCAATCATCGTGCTAAGGTGCAGAAGTCGCTTTGCTCGGCGAGCCGAGGAGGGGGTTTGTGCAGCAGCCAGGCGTCTGCTCGTCGTGCTGATGGTGCTGGATGCGCAGGGTAACCTAAATACGCGGTTTTACCCAGCTTCAGCTGAATTGATTTGACCTCTTTTTTTAAAAAGTGAGTAGTAAAAGGGAAGGAAGCAGCTTTCTTTGTTGGTTTTTATTTTCAAACTGTCTGTTAAGCTCCTCACATTTGCATTCAAAGGGCGTTACGGTAGACAGTCCGGGTTTTGTTACGGGGCACGTTGCTGCAAGGAACTGCACGTGCAAACCAGTTCTTTAAGATTATATGATCAGGTTTAAAAACATCGGATATTCTGCCTATGACTCCACTGGTTTCATACAACTTCTCACTGGTGTGAAAGGAAGGGAACAAAAATGAGAAACTGGGCTTGTAGGGGGCTTTTTGGTTTGTGGGGTTTTTCTGACTTGTAAATTTGTAAGTACGTCTTGGCACACAGCTATTTGAAGTTTGGCATCAGGACTTGCTGGAGGAGTTAGCACTTACACTGACATTCCTTTAATGAAATATTTTCTATTGAAAAGGTATGACTCTAGGATGTAAACTAGTGTGAGTTGTATTTTCGTTTTGGACTTTATAGTCTGAAAGACAAATAATTTGCACGAGTTGGGTGGAAAGGTACGTGTCCGTATATCCCACGGGTCTGGAAGCCGTCGTACGTGCAGGATGAGAAAAAGCCGTTGCAGCCTTGTTATCTGTTGTCCTCTGGAGACCCATCTGCTTCCCCGCAGCAGCTCCTCCAGAGGAGGACAGACCTTGACCTTGGCTGGGGACTTGGGGCGTTGCAGAAGGGGTGCAGCCCTCTCCTTGGCAGAACAGGCTGCTGCCGGGGTGCCGCGGAGGTGTGCCCCCGCTGTGATTTGTAACCTGCGGTTTGCTGCTCTCGCCGAATATTCCCATTTAAGAGCAGATAAACCTGTCGGTAAGTCAGGCTGCGGTCTGCTTATGTCTCTTATAAAAAAATAAAGCATGTTTTGAGAGCGCAGACCCCCGTTTTACTCTTCTGGAAGCGAAGATAAATGTAGAAGACAGCTTATATGAGGCTTCTCCTGAGTAAAGCACCGTGGGTGATGGGACTTTGTACCTTTGTCTGAATTTATGAGTTGAAGCCTGTTGTCCTACATGAGAACGTTTACTAATGGTATGGTCCGAAGTCTTCTGAAAGGAGCACATGCGCTGCTTGGGGTGCACCAAAAGCAAGCCTGACTGGAAGTGAATGTAACGTGAATAATGGGAATAAATGCATCTCTTGTTCTGACTCAGCAGTGACTTTGCTGGAATAAATGGAGACTGGTCTCAAGTAAATATTTTAATATGTCCAAGTTGCACAGAGCATCGAGAGTGATGCAGACCTTGTCTTGTCGGTGGGAAACTAGAGGGTGAGAAGTGCATGAGGGTTAGTTTCATCTCCTCAGAGGTTTAGGAAAGTGTTCCTGCTTGGAGCCTACATGGAGCCGCTGGAGAGAAAGACCCTGTTAACCCGTGCTGCAGGGGCGGAGGTGTCTGCGTGGTGGCACTTCCCCGGCCGTTTCGAGTCCCAGCTCCTGGCAGCACGGGTACCACCAGCTGCTTGCAGCTCCATGGTCCTGCCCTGGATGCCCCAGCAGAAGACACTGGGTCGCTTTTATGTTGGGTAGAGAGGACGTGGCGAGGGAGCCGGACCCTGCCAGCCAAAGGGCTCCTCTCCCCAGTTGGTACCATGGCCACGTGGGAAGCTACAGAAACCCATAGCAGCTATACTGTGACATCGCCATGGCAACCAGCGAAAATAAGGGTCACTTCTGGGAAAACGAGAGATTTCAATTTTTGTTGCAGCCAAGAATTATTGTTAGTGTGTGATCACGGTGCTGGCACATCCTTGTTTCAAAGCTTCTCGTCAATAAAAACAAATTGCAGTGGCTATTTCTGTAATGCTCAGGTGAAGGCACTTGCAAGCCTGTACTCTTGGTTCAAGACAAATAAATGGGATTAAGCCAAAAAATATAGAAGAAATACAGCATTAATTACATTCCTAAAGCTACTGAGGGAAAGATTAAGAACTTTAAAAGGTCTGCTCCAGTCCCCAGTGCTGCCTGTAGCCCCGATGAAGTGTGTGTACGTACGTGTATAAGGCCCTGTATAAAATCAGAACACCTTGATTCTGTAGGTGGAGGTTAGTTTTTTGGGTTTATTTTAAGACATTGGAGGAAGAAGTCGTGCATCCAGTCTTGTTCTTAAAGTGAAAAGTCAATTTTTAACATTGGGCTCCTTTGCCAGTCCTCGAGGCACCAGTGCACCCGAGTTCTTTATACACAAAAGTGTGAAATTGGTATTTTTTTAGTCAGGAATTTATCAAATTATTTAAACCATTTAACAAAACTTGCAAACAGACAAATAAAAATGGGGAATTTGATAATTAGAAAAGCAATGTGTTGTTGAATCAGAGCTTATTTTGCATAGAATTACCATTTCATGTCCTCTTTAGCTAAGAAACTGAAGTATGTAAGAAAATACCATATGATATTACATATGGCATTTTAATAACTTGTATTTTACATAGCTTCTCCTTGGCCTCACTGATAAATGTGAAATGTAAAATTTCAAAGACATCTTGACATTTCTAATGGAAAGTAAGGTTCACTTGGCAAGCTAGACCTTGCTATATTTTTTTTTGTTTGTTTTTCTCAATTTATTTTCTCTTTGAGCAGAGGGGTGAGTCCTGTACGATGAGGGGACTGCTGCCCCATCAGCGTGGTTCTTCGTTCATCAGCCCTTCCCGAGCCTGGTCGCCGTGCCGTGCCGTGCCCACAAGCTGCGGGGCTGTGCTGGGGCGGCCTCCTTCCTTCTCACCCTTTAACCACAGTTAGCGACATCTCCTTCTGGAACGTGGGTGCAGGTGGAGATTAGGGAGCTTTTGATGTCATTTCTGGCTTCTGCATTTTAACTGTTGATCCTTAGTAATAACTATGAAGTGTTGATGAGGAAAGGGAGGAAGAAGCAGAGCACACGAGAGCCTGGAGCCGGCAGATGGGGAAGTCGCAGGAGACTGGAGTGACATATGAAGACACTTCCCTGCTTGGATTTCTGTGTGTCTATTACAAATGAAGGCTTAGGTATTTTAATGAATCAAAGTTGGTTTAATTCTAGCTCCTAATGTTGGTGTGGGGCAATACGTGGGTCTCCCGATACTGGTACTCACCGGTCTGGATAGTTGGAGTCTTGGGTTTATATTCTGGCTTTACACAAACTACTGGTGTGTTTTGCTTTGAAAGCCTATATCCATATGTTTTTAGGTACTTAAAGGCACTCAAAAGTTGCCCAATGAAATTTTCCGAAGTAGCGAGGCACCAGACTCAGATCTAAGAGACAGGATTTTTATCCTTCCACAAGTACCTTTACACCCGATTTGAAGAGCTGATGTGGTGTCTCGCACATGGGATATTTAGAAGTAAGTATGAACTGGTTTTAAATTATAGATATGGATACTGTGAATTTATCTGTGGGAAAACCATTTTTCTCATAGAAACATTAGACTTTGAGGGAACTTGCTGAAATATTTTTAGCCTTCTACATAACTGGGGAAGTACCGCTTCCACTGTAGTGTAGAAAAAGAGTTTCCAAGATTTATTGTGAATTCAAGAAGATAACGAGCAATCATTACTTAGAAAAACATACTAACTTTTTTTGTAAGTGTAATCTTAGCATCAGGTTATTGTCAAGAAATATGTTTCAGCCTATTGAATCTGCCTCTCCTAAGGTGGAGAGCTTGGAGTTGGCCGTAAAGACCTGACCTCTACCCCTTTCCTCCCATTATTCACCTTTGAAGCCTGTGATGGTTTTCCTCTGTTTGTTTATACGTGGAAACAAGTTGACAGTGGAATCGATCAGCTCCATATGCCATTTCCTTCCTGAGAAAGTGGAATGTTTGGGGTGTTTTTTCCTGGATGTGTAGATAGGACAAGTAGTGAATATACATCATTTTGATCAATTAGACCTATTATTTTAAAAATTATTGTTTCTACTGTGATACTAAAACCAGTTGCCTTCATTGCAGAATAAACAGCCACTTATTCCTTAATTGTCAATATTTGTTTTATTTAAAAATACAGAACTGAAAGTTCTCGGGCTTGATAAAAGAGTGGTTTGACTGAAGGGTACATAGTTTGTGGATCTCATGCTTAGCTGCAGAGATTCAGCCTTAGATACTGCTTGGGCAAGTGATACCGAAGTTCGTAAAACCTTTTCCTTTTTTTAATCTAAAATCTGTGTGGTTGAACCCTGCCTAGCGTTCCCATTTGCAGTCCAGTATAGCTCCCTGTCGTTAAAAGACAAAGAACAATCTCTGGCCATACTTCTAAAGTAAAGTTATTGAGTGATGACTGTAATCTTGGACTGTACTGCATTTGAACAAGCAAGTCTCCAAGGACACTTTACAAGTGTGTTAGCAGTAGATACTAGACTTTGCTCTAGTGTTTGAAGTTGTATTTTTTTCAAAGAACTGTTCTCAAGATAACATCGAAACAGGACATCTTCAGATGATCTTGAACATTTCTGAGAATGCTCTGTGAATTTGCAGTTGAGTCCTCAGAATTATTCTGGATTATCACATTACTGGTAAACTATAAAAAATACATGCCTAAAACAGTCCCGAAGAAGACTTAAAGATAATTTTAGTGCTTTTGGCTTAAATGTCAAGGGCTTTGCTGGGTTTGCATGAAGAATTTCAATAAATATGTCTTGGCTGTATTAGCTAAAGTGGTTAGAGGAACACAGTGATGGGAATAGATTGTAATCCTTTGGTTAACAGGAACGGAATAGAAAAGAATTATAGGCTTACTGCTTCCATAGTCAGGAGCATTCGCCTGTTCGACTGCTTTTCACAACGTGATACAGTCTTTCCCCTAAGTCGATGTACGTGTTGCATATAGGGAATCCCTATTTTTAGGTATATCTAAATCTAAGTGCATTCCTGCAAATGCATTCAAAAATTCTGCACAGCTGCCATTTTTCAGAAGTTATTTGCAATTAAAATAATATAATTAAGTAGTTTAAATGTGGTCACAAGGAAAATAATTTGTGTACGGGATATTTACTTTCCAGTCTGACTTCAGCCTGGGCTGCAGAGCAATTCTGCAATGCAAATGCATAGGCAAGTGTTCCTGTTTGAGCTACCTGGAGATCGCCACATACTTTCACCTTCCTTGGAAAGCACCACATTGCCTGGATCAAAGTTTTCGTCCTCATATAAAATGTAATCCTTTACCTTTTCCTCAGCTTTCTTTGGTGCCTTCCTTTTCTCGTATGTGTGGTGCCGCCTTATTACCAAATAAAAATGGACTTGCTTTCAGATAAACAATGTATTTCATGTTGATTAAAAGGAATTAAAGATTACAGGCACATAAAGGCAAATAAAAATCCTGTGAATGTCTTAGAAATGAGCATTCATGCATCACAAAAGTATTTTTAGACAGTTATTGATGTATAAAGACTCATTGTTTTCCAAGTAGTTTTCATTTTGATGAAGAAATGAGCCATAAAGCAGTACTTCCAGATCCATGTATGCATTTTAGAAATGATGTGTGAACATTCCCCTTTTTCAGGAGTTGTAGCGAAGTGGAGTCCAGCACATTGCAATTCAAAACAGCGGTGCGCTAGATTTTCCAGCTGTTGCATTTCAGGGTCTGTGATTTCTTTGGGTTTAATTTTGTTTGTGTATTTAAAATATTAATCCTTGCCTTTGGAGGCAGTATCTTAGAATTAGCGAAGTGACAAAATTTGCTTGGAAGGATCTGTTGAGCTAGCTTGAATGCCAAGAAAGCTAAACTGAGGGTTTAGTGTTTATCACTGTAGTTACTGTCGAAGAAAAAATGCTAGCACCCAGTGCCATAGGTGCACTTTTAGGAGGAGGATCTAGGCTTCAGTTTAGCAGGTCATTATGCGTAGCGTACTGTTGTTCGGTTTTCTGACCCAAAGGGATATAAATATCCAGGAAGCAAAAGAGAAGGTCAAGTGTAAACCTCTCACATCAAAGGAGGCCACCCAGCATCTCCCAGCCTTCATTCTGCGAATCTCTGATGAGGAAAATGTGTTCTGTTTAATAATGCAAACAAACCAACCGAAAAAAGAGCCTCTGAATTTACCGGGGCTAGGAATGGTGAAAGGTGAGAGTTGGGAAATAGGTGGGCTGAGGAGTGGCAGGGGTGCAGCAGTGGGACAGCCCAGGGGCGAGAGCACGGACTGACCGACACGGAATCCTCACGCTGGCCTTTCCTGCGAAGGGGTTTTAAAGCTGTATCCCTTCAACACAGCTGTTGGTGTAAGCAAGAATGTGCCATGTTTAAATGTGGGGTTTTTTGCTGCAGATAATACTTATTTATCCAAGGAAGCTCAAAATGTTATGTCACTCGCATATTTATAACTGCAGTGGAAAGAGTGTATTTTCTAAATATAGACATGATATTTAATTTGTAATTCTCTCCTCTTTGGGGCAAGAAAAGCTCACTTTCCTCAAGTTTCTGGGTTGGTGAATGTGACTACGGAGTGTGTGGGCAGCAGTGAAAGTAATTTGTAGACATGGAGGCTGGGTTGGAGAACAGTAGACATTTTTGTCTACTGTTCTCCAACCTTGCTGAAATGCTCTGTGGTTCTGTGGCTGGGCAGTGGGGCAGGGCGCACCGTTGCCCAGTTTGCCACCAGCACCCAACTGGAAGGGTGTCTGCTAGACCTGATGGCGGTTCTGCTGTCCAGAGGGACCTGGGCCAGCAGGAACCTGGGGAAGCTTGGCAGAGCCTGCAGGAAGGTGGCTGGGGGAACGCCGCTGCGTGTTCAAATCCCCTTCAGGATCTGACTTTTGAAAGCTCCCTTTTGGTCAGCTAGTTTCATGGGTACTTGGCTTTAGCCTTGTGCTGTGCATTAGCATCTTAAACCCAGTTTTTAAAAAAGAATCTCTTGCAAAAATGGCTGGCATTTAAAATTTTGCCGTGTGTATCTAAATATTCGCTCATTTTGAATAAATCAGACAGTGATTTATTTTTTTTTTCAGTGATTTAAAACCTGCAAGTGGAACACACAGTGTGCTGCTTCTGCACTTGAGGTGGAAGTAGAACCTGTGGGAAGGTTGGCGGTAATAAGCTGCAAGGTCTGCTGTTGTACAGGGGAACCCTTCAATGTGCCCTGGCCAACTCCTTTCATTTTCTTGGTGTCTCTTGGGCCGAATGGTCCGGCAGCGCTGTAGGATGGCCGTCGCGCAAAGACGAATGTAGATGTCGAAATGTCCCGAGCGCTGTAGGTTGGCTCACTGCTTATGATCGCTCTTCCTGGCTTCCTCGTTAATGGCTCCCTGCGTTTCAAAGAACTCGCAGCCTTTGGCACAACTTGGTCCTTCACGGATGCGTAACAGAATAGGCTGGGCCACTGAGTAGTCAAAAGTAAGAGGTAGCACAGCAATCAACATTTTGGAAGCAGGCCTCAAATAGATGGAGTGTGCTCCTTTGTGAATATTCGGACAATGTACGTCTTGTGAAGGTTGTGCAGGTAGCTTGGATGTTGAGGAGAATCAGACCAATCTGATAGCTTTCTACAATGACATGACTGGCTGGGTAGACAAAGGGAGAGCCGTGGATGTTGTCTACCTTGACTTCAGCAAGGCTTTCGACACAGTCTCCCATGATATCCTCCTAGGGAAGCTG